>ENA-OFCF01000185-OFCF01000185.1-metagenomes-genome-assembly--contig:-NODE-185-length-30524-cov-8.608750_pt1 | contig 30524 bp, 30 predicted proteins | sample MGYA00153387_OFCF01 | MGnify analysis MGYA00153387 | reverse complement strand
AATGTAGCGCTACGGAGACATAGGAAAGCGGGGATTTGGACTCAGAACATGCGTCGTAAACGGAGCCTAGGATGTCGGCGGGCAGGACGGAGAACTCGTAAGGGCTGTCCGGATAGTAGAGGTGGACGATGATGTCCTTGAGGGTCTTGTCATCGAGCAGGAGGTGCGGCGTGAGTGTGTCCGGTTCCTCGGCCTGGCCTTTTTCCTTGGAGAAGTGGAAGAGGCCGGAGTTGTAGCGCTGGTCGGCGGCGCGGAAGAGTTCGAGCAGGCGCGGGTAGGTCTGGGTGCCATTGGCGATGCTGCGGAGGCGGCCGTAATCCTCGGTGCCACGGTCCTCGCAGATGCGGAGGAAGACGAGGCGGTCGATGGTTTTCTGGACGGCGAAATTGAGATCGCGCACCGAGAGCGCGGGATTGCGCAGGGCGAGGTTGCGGGCGAGCAGATCACGCCAGCGTTCGATTTCTGCGAGGAAGTCGGCATCGACCTCGGTGGTGCCTTTTTTCTTTTTGTTGGAATCGGCGTATTTGTCAAAGGAGCCTTTGAGGATGGCGCTCTTGGAGAAGATAGCGGCGATCTCGTCCCATTTTTCCGGGAACTGGTCGCAGGTGCAATAAAACGTGCGGGCCTTGGATGAGGGATCGTTTTTGACTGGCTTGACGCGGGTGTCGTAGATGGCGAATTCCTCAAAATCTGAGAGGATCGAGAGTGGCATCTTGGCAGACCATGCGTAACGGCGGAGCTGATAGGCCGGATCAATGTCGGACTTGATGTTGATGGCGGGTTTCTTGGCTTCGAGGAAGAATTTCCGCTGGCCGTGCAAGGTGAATGCGTAGTCCGGAGCTTTGACATGGACACCGACGCGCAGGGCGTCCTCGTGAATCACATCGCGGTATTGAGGAGCGTGGCCTGCGGCGTTGTCCATATCCCAACCGAGCGCTGCGAAAAAGGGATCGAGGAATTCCTTGCGGAGCTGCGCCTCGTTGTAATTTCCGGAGCGGTAGTGGTCGCGGTGATCGGCGAAGGTTTCGCAGAGCTTGAGGACGGAATTTGGAGCGGGCATGGAAACGTGAATTGACTGAAAATTGAATATTCGAAACCATCAATAAATGCCAGCACGAATCATGGTTCAGAAAGCGGGGGAAAAGCTCTCATAACCTTTTATCAAGCACTTTACACCTTTGTTGCGCCCCCTCAGGGCTTAAAGATAGTTTGTCAGACTCGGCCTGGAATTCACTCACCCACAGGCGCATCATTCTCAGGCCGTGGATCGCGGTCTAGCAATTCGCGCATCGCCACCGCAGCAGGCTTGCCCTGATAGAGGATCGAATAGACTCCATCAATGATCGGCGTGCGGACCCCGGCCTTGCGGGCGGCGTCGTGGATTGAGAGTGTGTTAGGCACGCCTTCCGCCACCATACCGAGTGAGGCGACTGCTTCTTCAAGTGATTTTCCGCTGCCGATTGCTAGGCCCACGCGGTGATTGCGCGAGTGTTCCGAGAAACATGTGACGATCAAATCGCCTACGCCGGAAAGTCCGGAGAAGGTGTCTTTTTGACCTCCGAGTGCGACGCCGAGTCGGGTCATTTCTGCGAGAGCGCGAGTCACTAATGCCGCCACCGCATTATCACCGAGGCCGAGGCCATGAGCCATGCCTGCGGCGATAGCATAGACGTTTTTCACAGCGCCGCCGAGTTCCACACCGGCCACATCGGTGGTGGTGTAAACGCGGAAATGAGGCAGTGTGAAAAGTTCTTGCAGCGCGTCTGCCAACTGCGGGTTTTCCGACGCCACCACCGCGCAGGTCACCAAGCCTTCGGCGATTTCTTCTGCGTGGTTAGGTCCTGTGAGAATACCGATTGCATGATTCGGCAGAACCTCGTGGAGGATCTGGCTGAGGCGTTCACCGGTGTTGCGTTCGATGCCTTTCGCGCAAGAAAGCAGGGCAATTTCCGCAGGCAAACCGAGCGCGGCGAGTTTTTCTGCTTCCGAGCGAATGCCCGCAGTCGGCACCGCGAAGATGATCAATGGCATCGCCAGCGCTTCGCGGTGATCCGTGGTGGCGCGGACATTGGCAGCGAGCTCGATGTTCGTTAGATATTTCGGGTTTCGGTGATCGCGGTTGATGCCTTCGACGCATTCGGTTTCGATGGAAACGAGCAAGACCGACTCAAGTTTGGGTGCAAGAAGTTTTGCTAGAGAAGTACCGAGCGAGCCAGCACCGAGAATAGCGGCAGATGTGAATGGGAGTGTCATGAGAGTTAAAAGTTATATGTTTTGTTGGAAAGGTGAATAAAACCACGGATTACACGGAATTTACGGATTAAGAATGAGCTATTGATTTTATGGTATTCATCTGTCGAGTGAACCCTATCTTTTTGATAGGGCATAAAAATATTCTCCGCGAAATTCGTTCAAATCCGTGAAATCCGTGGTCAAGAAAGCTTCTATTTTCAATTCCATCTTTCTATTCAGATTTATAGGTAAAAAGATGCGAGACACCTAATTATTTCACTTCTTGGCTTTTTTTTCGAAACGGTTTTCGGTGCCAGCCATGAGACGTTGGATATTGGAGCGATGTTTCCAGATTCCTAGCAATGCGACGGCCACGGAAAATGCAAAAAGCGGTTTATTCCAAGTGCCGTCCTGAATCCTCCCGTGATGCCATGATCCCCACAGAGTGATGATCGGCAGGACCGCCACCGCGCCAATGCTCGCCACCGAAACATAGCGTGTGATGAAAAATAGTAGCAGCCAGAATAACGCTAGAATCACCAGCGCGGCAGGCATCAATGCCATCACCACGCCCGCCGAGGTAGCGATCCCCTTCCCTCCCTTGAATCCCACCCAAGGCGAGTAATTGTGTCCTAAAATGGCGCATAATCCGGTGATCACCTGCATCAACTGAGCGATGAGTTGCGGGTTATCAACCTTCGCGAACGGTAGCAGAAACGGAATCGCAATCCCTGTTGGCTGACCCGCAAAACGAATCAAAGTGATCGCTAAAAGTGTCGGCACAAAGCCCTTTAAAACATCCAACAGCAAACAGGGAATCCCAAATTTTTTCCCCATCACACGCAACACGTTGGTCGCGCCGATATTGCCAGATCCGTGCTGGCGAATATCCACTCCCCTCGCTTTCGCAATCAGTAGTCCGCAGGGAATCGATCCGAGGAAAAATGCCAGCAGCGGACAAAGCCAAAGTTGCATTAGAAAAAGTTAGGAGAAATTTGCCGCAAGAGTTTGTCGATTATTCGACGACGGTGGCGGATGTGATCACCACAGGTTTGAGCGGGTATGATTTTTCCGGCGAACCAGGCTGCGTTTGGGTCTCCATGTTCTTGATTTTATCCACCACTTCCATGCCTTCGACCACTTTGCCGAACACGGCGTAACCACCATTGTTAGGATAGTCGAGCGAATCATTGTCCTTCACATTGATGAAGAACTGGGAAGTGGCACTATCAAGCACTGAGGTTCGTGCCATCGCGATGGTGCCTCGTTGATTTTTCAATCCATTCTGCCCCTCGTTTTTGATAGGCGTGCCGGGTGCCTTGGGAACTAAATTTCCTTCGGTGAGAATGGAGCCGCCGCCTTGGATCATGAAGTCTGGCATGATCCGGTGAAACACTGTGCCATCGTAATATTTCTTCTTCACGTATCCGAGGAAGTTTTCCACGCTGATCGGAGCTTTTTCCGCGTTGAGCTGGATCACAATTTCACCTTGTGTGGTTTTTAAGCGGACCTTGGTGGATTTGGCCACAGTTGGGGCGGCGGGTTTATCTGACTGCTTCGCGGGTTCGCAAAATGCGATGGCGGGAAACAGGGCGAGTGCGAGTAGAGTGAGGTGGCGTTTCATCGGCGCGATTGCTACTTCAAGAAGCGGCTGAGTGCAAGCTCCGTTACCGCCGCTGCCGCTAATCTGCAACGAAGTTTAGCGTTGACAGGTCGGTGTTTAGCCGAAGTAATCCGCGTCAATGCTTGCCGTCTATCCTGATGACGACAGCCAAACTAAATCCGACAAACAAACATGAATCAACAGCAGTCGCAATCGGGTAGCCAGCTCCCTGGATACATCGCCAGCGCCGTTCCCTGTCCACAGGGAAACCGTGCACCATGGTATAAAAACATCGCCCCGACTTATGCCGGGATTTTCCTCTGGTTTGTCTTCTGGCAGGACGCCGCGAACGCGCCAAATCTCGGCGGGCTACTTTCCTGCGGCATCGGTTGGGCCTTGCTGAGTCTGGTGATCGCCGCCTTGGTCTGCCACTTCTTGTTTTATCTAGTCCCCGGCATGTTGGGGATGAAAACCGGACTGCCACTCTATATTGTGGGCACCTCACTTTTCGGCGCACAAGGCGGATTTATCCTGCCGGGTTTCCTGATGGGCCTACTGCAATTCGGCTGGCTGGGCGTGAACATCTACTTCTCCGCTATGGCTTTGGGCGCATTCTTCGGACTGGAAGCCGCTAGCATGGGCGTGAAAATCATCATGGTCGTGTGGGGCGTGCTTGCCACGGTCGTCGGACTCAAAGGCATTCAATACGTCGCGAAAGTCGCCACCTACTTGCCACTCATTCCGCTGGTGATTCTATTGATTCTGCTAGCAAAAACAGCGAGCGGCATCGGCAGCTTTGACCCAGCGAAATTCATCGAAATGAGCGCCGCAGCCGCACCGAAAGCTCCCGCAGCACTGAGCAGCTTCGGCGTGCTCGCATTCATGCTCACCTTTGTGGTCGGCTTCTTCGCCACCGCAGGAGCCGCCGGCGTGGACATCGCCAGCAGCTCGCGTAACAAAAGTGACGTCAACATGGGCGGCATCGTCGGCGTTGCACTGGCCATCATCGTGACGGGCGGGATTTCCCTGCTCGTCGTGGCTGGCACATATGGATCGCCAGAACTGAGCAAGGATGCGATCGCCGCCGCCAAGGATGGACTAATTCTGCAAACACCCGGCCTGATTCCTGTGATCATGGGGAAAAGCGCGGGATTGATCATGTTCCTGCTCGCCTTGGCCGCGTTCCCGCCAGCTTGTTTCTCCTCATTCATCGCTGCCAACAGCTTTAAAACCACGCTACCCGGTGTGAATCCGTTCATTTCCGTGGGTATCGGCGCCGCCGTCAGCATCCTGCTTGCCATCACCGGCCTCGCTGGAAAAGCGATCATCGTTTTCGTGATCATCGGAGCCACCTTTGGCCCGATCCTCGGTGCGATGCTGGTAGAATACCTCTTCAATGGCTGCAAATGGAGCGGCCCGCGCGCCGGATTCAATCCAGCTGGCTGGATTTCTTGGTTAGCCGGTGCCGTAGTTGGCGTGCTGCCAATCCTCAAAATTTATCCTGTGCCAGCCGCACCAGTGGCAGCATTCCTCGTGGGCGCAGTGGTTTACGCGCTGCTCGCCAAAATGGGCATGCAGTCCGCGCTGCTCAAATTGCCGCCAGCCTTGGAACAAGTGACCAAGTAATCCGCGATCCAGTTTTTTCACACCCCGCTTTGGCAATCCGCCGGAGCGGGGTTTTTTGTAAGGACTTCAGGATGGATTGCGAATCGGAATTTTGCTCATTTATAGCTTGTCAATTTCGTCAGTGCAGATTACTGAACATTTGTTCTCCATATGTCGTCGGTAATTTTTAGTTTACAACAACTCAAGCTCATTGATTTTCTTGAAAATAGAGAATCGTTGGGATTGTCTTCACCATCATTGCGGGAAATCCGGGACGCGATGGGTTATCGTAGCACAAATTCAGCCAACGATCTGGTACTTGCTCTTGAGAAAGCAGGAGCAATCATGAGGGACCCAAAGTGCGCACGCAGCATCCGCTTGATCCGCAGGACTCCACAGGGAATCCCAGTGCTGGGCACTATTGCTGCGGGCTTTCCTGAGGCATCTGAGACCAACAACCGAGGGTACTTGAATATCAATGCCGCCTCGTTTGGCATACCTAATCCACGCCACGCGTTTGCGCTCAGAGTCCGTGGTGATTCGATGGCCGGGCGTTATTTGTTTGATGGTGATGTCGTGCTATTCGATAGTTCGCTACACCCGAAACACAAAGACATCGTTGCGGCCCTTATTGACCAAGAATGCACCCTCAAGACTTTGATTCTAAAAAATGGCATAGCCTGGTTGAAAGCTGAGAATCCCGCATATCCCGACCTTATCCCAGCCACGGAATTGACGATTCAGGGAGTCGCCAAAGCCTTGATTCGCCACCTCGCAGCATGAACACATCCGCTGTCCAGCCATTACCACTACCTCCGATCGGTTTCCGCCTTTACCAGTCAGTAGAGGAAATCCTTAACGCTCCGGAATTGCTCGCTTATCAGCATCTTTTGTTGCGTGCGTTTGAGAGCATGGGCCTTGCTGCGGTCATGACCCTGAATGGAGTCCCCACGGTTTATATACACGACTCTAAACGACCTCTCTCTCCGCAACAGGTCGCGCTACTGCAGCGCGATTTCTGGAATCAGGGGGTGGCCACCGTCTTGTTGCTACGCGATCCAGGGCATTGCCGAGTCTGTTCTTCCATGACGAAGCCCTTCGACCCTGAAAAGGCGACCGAGGATTCCCTCAATGACAGTTTAGTGGAATCCATCAACATGGCCACTCAGGCGGTGTGGGCGGAAAAATTCTACCTTTCACTCGCAAACGGTTCCTACTACTCTAGGTCGGACATTACATCCCGCTTTAATCCAAAGGAAACCATCGATTCCTATCTGATCAGCAATCTGGAGTCGGTCCGCGACAAGATCACATCCGGCGAAGAGGGCGTCGCACCGGAAATGGCTCACGCTTTTCTGGGACGAATCCTTTTTCTGTCCTACCTGTGCCACCGGAGAATCATAAAGTTAGAGAATTACCTTGGTGACGCATCAGGTGCTGATCTTCGTGAGTTTCTTGCTAACACATCCGTCGAAAAGGCCCACGTCCTGCTCTACCGTAAGCTCTTCCCCGCGCTTCGAAAACGGTTCAATGGAAGCATGTTCGATGATGACCTCGATCTAGAACGCGACAAAATTCGCCCCGTACATCTGACTGCGGTGCGCGATTTTCTGGAAGGCTCGTCGGTAGGTTCCGAGCAACGCTCGCTAGGATTCTGCGCCTATCAGTTTAACTTCATTCCGGTAGAAACACTCAGCTCGATTTACGAAAAATTCTTCAAGATCGAGAACGATGAATCGAAGCGCAAGCAGGGAGCTTTTTACACGCCGCGTCTGCTAGCAGAAATGACGCTCGATCTTGCGCTACGGAACCGACCAAACCTCGGCGGGTTGAGATTTATCGATCCAACATGCGGCTCCGGTATTTTCCTCGTGATCGCCTTCAACCGCCTAGTGGCGGAATGGAATGCCGGACGGAAGCGAAAGCCCTCTGTCAACGAACGGACCAAAGCACTACTCAAGATTCTAGGCCAACTCCAAGGCGTGGACCTGAACATCACCGCGTGCCGGATCGCCTGCTTCAGCCTCTATCTTGCCTATCTAGATCAATTCACACCTGCCGATGTGGATGAACACATCAAAACAACCGGAAAAATGCTACCTTCGCTGCTCAAGGCAAAAGGTTTCAAAAAACCGGATATCCCGGTTATTTGGCATAACAATTTTTTTGATGTGGCCGAGGCCCTGAGTGGCCAGTTCGACATCGTTGTCGGGAATCCTCCGTGGGCAGGACGCGGCTCCAAGCAGATTGCCCACGACTTCATGGAAAAGGCCCCGGTCATGCTAGCAGAAAATGGCAAAGCGGCATTGATTCTACCGTCCAAGATTTTCCTCAATCCGACTTCCGAAACGTTCCAGCGCAAATGGCTTAACCAAGTCACGCTCGAAACCATGCTGCAACTGGCGGATTTTAGTTTCATCCTGTTCAAAGAAGCGCAATGTCCGGCCTGTGTCGTCACTTTCAGCAGCGGGGCGCCTCCACCGGGACATGAAATTGAATATGTCACGCCCAAGGTGACCCTCACGGATCTGCGGGATGGTATGATTCCTGTTTCCCCCCGAGACCGTAAGTGGATCCGGCTCTCCGAGTTGCAAGCCACGGATCAGAATCAATCTATCGGAATGATCTGGAAGTCTGGATTGTGGGGAACTCCACGCGACCGGAAGTTGTTGGATTATTTGTTCACGCTGCCGCGCCTTTCCGACTTGGTCGGGACGCCGGAACAAATGAGAAAAGGCAAAAAACGCTGGGCCAAAGGTCAGGGCTTTCAGCCGCTAGAATGTGAACCAGCCACGCTGCAAAACTCAAATTGTGTGTGGCCAGATGAAGATAGCGTGGTTACGCCAACACTGATTGGGGACTTGTTCTATTTTCCTCAGTCGCTGGCTCCAAATCTGAATCAATTTCTCACCAACCGTGGATATCGCACCGATCTTTTTCATCGCTTGAGAGATCCGCAAATATTCCAACCCCCGATGGTGCTTCTCAATCAGGGATTCACCAAAGCCGCGTATATCGACTATGCAGTGAGATTCCAAGATTCACTTCAGTCGTTTGTGGGGCCACCGGAAGATGCGGCCTCTCTGCGATTGCTAGCATTGTGCCTAAAATCCAAATTGTTTCGCTATATTGCTTTTCACACCGCAGCCAATCTTGGCACCGAGCGGGATAAGGTCCACTTGGACGAAGTATTGCGGATTCCCTTCTTCCTACCCGATGATGAAGCAGCGCCTGCCCAAGCGGCTGCCATTCTCAAATCCATTTCCAGCATGGCCGAGCGATTCCAACAGGCCTGCCAGAAAAGCGCATTGGAATTGGAACAACGGATGAAACGAAATTCCACAGATTTCAAATTGCGGTCCGAAGACGATGAAGGTGAGTCCATAGACAAGATGCTTGCCGTATGGCGTGCCGAATACGAACGCAAGAGCCGGGACTTGAGAGCCAAGGTGGAGCCATTGATCTATCAATACTTTGGTTTGACCCAACAGGACATCGCGCTGATCGAAGACACCTGTAACCTTTTCGATAAAGGAGCCACCCCGTCCACACTGGAAAGCGCCAGAAAAAATCCAATTCTCGCCCCCATCGATCAGGCCGCTGGATTGGAAGCCTATGCCACGATGCTTTGCCAAACCCTCAACGACTGGGCTAGCGGCACCAACCGCGCCGTTGCGATTGGCAGCATCGATCCCGCTATAGGCATGGCATTGGTGGAACTGCGACAAGCGAAAACGGCAACTCCGTTCATGACGAGTTCGAATCAGAAATCTGTCATGGTGGCTGCACGACGCTTGCAGGATGCATCGGCGGAACGCGTCGGCAATTCGTTCATATTTCAGCGCAACGGTTGGTATTTCGAGGGCAACCGGATTCTGATCGTCAAGCCTGCCCGTGCAGGAGAATGGACCCGAACCGCCGCCATCAACGACGCCGCGCAACTCTACGGCCAGATCTCCAAAACCCGCCAGTCCGATAAGGCATGAATGAAGCAGCAGGCAACTGGGTTGTGCCACTCTTTCCGGAGGAGGAGATTCCGCATATTCTTGAAGCGCTACTTCGCTGCCTCCGCAGGTTAGAGAAACTCAACGACTCCGAACTTGAAACCAGTCTCACGAAACGCCTTCGCATGTACCTGATGCGAGATCCATACATTCGTGATGGCCCTGTTTGGCCAGATCGTGAGGCGGTAGATGATGACGAGGAAACCGAGGCGGAAGGAAGACTTGATCTGCGGTTCCTCCTGTTGGACCGAGCGTCAAAACCACCGCCCTATTTCGCAGTTGAGGCCAAGCGGTTGCATGTTGCTTTCGACTCGGGTTGGAAGTCCCTGGTTCCAGAATACGTCACTGGCCATCAAGGTATGATGTGTTTCATCACCGGACGTTACTCAAAAAAACTGCGATCTGGAGCAATGTTGGGTTATGTGTTTGATGGCGAAGTAGAGAAGGCTCACCAATCGATCTCGAAGGCCCTGAAAAAGCATAACGTCTTACTCAAACTCAATCATCCTTATCGACTGTTCCCCTGCGCGAGCTTGAGTTGCGATTCGACATGGGAAACCAAGCACAATCTCGATGATGGCCCTTTCACCGTATTTCATATTTTGGCATGCGTCTAAGACTTGACCAAATAATTCGTAATCAGGTTTTTTGTTGGCGGCTGGCTTTGGCTGGGCTTGCCAGTTGGCGGTGTGGTCGGCTTACTGGGTGGCATGAACGTTCCTGAATTGCTCGCTCCGGCGGGTTCGCTAGAAATGATGCGCAGCGCTTTCGCCTTTGGTGCAGATGCGATTTATGCCGGACTCCCACGATACAGTCTGCGAGTGCGGAATAATTCGTTCCGCAATGTCGAGGCACTGCGCACTGGCATTGATGAGGCGCACGCGCAGCAGAAGAAGTTTTTTGTCGTCAGCAACGTGCTTCCGCACAACGGCAAGATTGTTAGTTTCCTCAAGGACATGGCTCCTATCGTGGCACTCAAACCCGATGCCCTGATCATGGCCGACCCCGGATTGATCGACATGGCCCGCGAAAAATGGCCGGAAATGCCGATCCATCTATCAGTGCAAGCAAACACGCTGAACTGGGCTGCGGTGCGATTTTGGAAAAAACTCGGGCTTTCCCGCATCATCCTTTCCCGCGAACTCACACTCGATGAAATCGCTGAAATCCGCCAAGAATGCCCGGATATCGAGCTGGAAGTCTTCGTGCACGGCGCACTTTGCATCGCGTATTCCGGCCGATGTTTGCTATCAGGATACTTCACCCACCGCGATTCGAATCAAGGGGCATGCACCAATTCCTGCCGCTGGAAATACCAAATCCACGAAGGCGGAAATGAAAACCCGACCGCCGATGAGCCGGAATTTTTCATCGAAGAAAGCCAGCGCCCCGGCGAGCTGATGCCCATCGAGGAGGACGAACACGGCACCTACATCCTCAATTCCAAGGACTTGCGTGCGCTCGAACACGTGCCAAGGCTGATGGAAATCGGCGTCGATTCGTTCAAAATCGAGGGCCGCACCAAGAGCGCGTATTACGTGGCCAGATCCTGCCAAGCCTACCGCCGCGCGATCGATGATGTGCTGGCAGGCCGACCCTTCAACCCGTCAAATCTCGCCGATCTCGCGGGACTCGCGAATCGCGGCTACACCGGCGGATTTTTTCAACGTCATCCGGATGCCGCCTACCAAAACTACCTCGATGGCCACTCGCTTCCCGGCAGCGGGCGATACGTTGCTAAGGTTCTGGCGTGGGATGAAGCGCGCGGATTGATGGAAGTCCTGGTAAAAAACCGCTTCGATCTTGGCGATACGCTTGAGATTATCTTGCCCGGCGGCAACGTGCGCCATGTCGTCGAGAAAATGGAAAATGCCACGGGCGCTGGCCTCACGGTCGCACCTGGCGATCCGCACCATGTCTGGATCGATTTACCAAAATCCGCCGCAGGTGCATTTCTAGCACGGCTTTCTCCATCAGATCCTGAATCCGCAGTTAAAATGGCGACTCGGTCATTTTTCACCACGGAGTAACGGAGTTGAAAGGATTTCACGGAAAAGATTTTGGTGTTTGAACAATGCTCTGGTTTCACTCAACGGGTGAAAGAAAACAAATTCATAACGCATTCATCATCCGTCAGAACTCAGTGTTCGACCTCAAAAGAGCCACTGAGTTCTGAGTTTAACTTGGCGATAGTGGAAAAATGCGCCAGTTTGCGGCGGTTTGATTGAAGTTCGATTTCATCGCGGATTGCATCTGCCTGAGGCCGACCTGTGGCTCGATCCATGGGACGCGAAACCGTACGCCTTTGTTTCCCATGCACATGCGGATCACTTTGCCCGGCACGAATCACTTTTGTGCTCAGAAACCACGGGATTCCTGCTGAAAAAACGCTTCAAGGTGGCAGAAGGCCGCTTGCTGCCTGCTTCTTTCCAAGTCCCGCTCGAGCGCAATGGATTCCGCCTGCGCCTCTTGCCAGCGGGTCACATTCCCGGCTCCGCGATGCTCCATGTCACGCGGATGTCTGATCACGCCAGCCTGCTTTACACCGGAGATTTTAAAATGCGCCGCAGCCGCACTGCGGAGCCGGTGAATTTCCTCAAGGCTGACACTTTGGTGATGGAAAGCACCTTCGGACTTCCAGCTTACGTTTTGCCAAATCAGTTAGAAGTCGAAGCGGCTGTGATTCGTTTTGTGCAAGATGCCTTCGATGACAACGAAACACCAGTGCTGCTCGCCTATTCACTCGGCAAGGCACAGGAAGCACTCGCGCTGCTAGAAGAACATGGCATTCCAGTTTTACAACATCCCAAAGTCGCAGAAATGACGCGCGCCTGCCGCGAGGTCGGTGTGATCGGTCTGCCAGAACCGGTTGAGTTCGATGGCTTTGCCATTCCCGGTCACGTCGTGATTGCTCCTCCGCACGCATTGCGGGGGCATTTGTTCAAAGGTTTGAAATCCAAACGCACTGCGATGCTCAGCGGATGGGCAATGCAGCCGGGCGCAAAATTTCGCTATCAGGTAGATGAAATGATCGCGCTTTCCGATCACGCCGATCATCCCGGATTGCTGGAGTGCATCCAACGAGTGCGGCCGAAACAAATTCTAACGGTGCATGGCTTCGCCAAGGAATTCGCCGCCGAGCTACGTTCGCGGCAGATGGAAGCCTGGTGCGCATCTGGCGGTGATCAATTGGAGCTATCGATCCAGAGTTTTCCAGCTCTGCGCCGTGGACCGGCCCGCGGACCGATACACAAACGAGTGGTTTGCCAGCTCGCCGACTTCAGCGATGTCTGCCGCCTTGCCGGAGAAACCGGCAGCCGCGTGGCGAAAATCCGTTTTCTAGCATCATATCTAGCGAGTTTGGAAAACGACGACGACTTAAAACGCGCAGTCAACTGGCTTGTTAGCAGTCGTCACAAATCATGGTTGGATGCGACCACTTTGAGACACGCGCTGCTCGCCATCCCAGGCGTCGAAAACGGAAATTTGTGGAGCAAGCAGTCCGCGCGTCACGATGTTGCCCGCTGTGCGAGATTGGTTTTGCAAAACCTCCAGCTCCAACCGGACACTCTCGATTTAGCCACCGCTGCTGCATTCATTTACGAGTTAGATTTTTCTTGCGGTTCAATGGAACGCATCGAGCGCCTCTCAAAACGCCTCTTCACACTCCATCCGAACGAGAGTGAAATGATGATCCGCCTGATCACGGGTGATTTGCAAATCGGCGTGGATGAACTACTTATCAATGAGACAATCGCCACCGCCTTTCATGCGAAAATCTGTGAACTTCAAAGTGCCACTCGCATCAACTCAAATCTGGGAGAAACCGCAGTGCTCGCACGCCACCACAAACTCACTGACGCCCAGCCGCCGATGATTCCCGCTCCAGAAAACGCAACAAACCCCGCGCCTAACACCACCGAAGCATTGGTATTTCCAGAAAACTCTGCGCAACCATGAAATTCCTTCCGTTGATATGGGCCGGCTTGAAACGCAAAAAACTGCGCACCACGCTAACATTTCTATCCATTTTAGTGGCTTTCATCTTGTTCGCATTCCTCGGCGCGATCAAAGAAGCTTTTCTCAGCGGCGTGACGATGGCTGGGCAGGACCGCTTGATCACACGCCACAAGGTTTCGCTGATCCAGACCATGCCGCAAAGTTACAAAGCGCGCATTCAAGGAATCACGGGCGTTGCCGATGTTTGCCACTTCACATGGTTTGGCGGAATCTATCAAGACCCGAAAAACTTCTTTTCTACTATGCCTGTAGAACCGGAAGTTTTCCTCGCAATGTTTCCCGAATACGTACTCGATGAAAACGCTAGAAAAGCATGGCTCGCCACCCGCACCGGAGCCATCGTCGGGCGCACCACTGCGGATCGTTTCAAATGGAAAACCGGCGACCGCATTCCGCTACAATCACCCATCTGGGGCCAACCCGCTGGCCAATCCCAATGGGAATTTGAAATCGTCGGCATCTATGAAGGCGCAAAAAAAGCCACCGACACCACCGGTTTGTATTTCCGCTACGATTACTTCGAGGAAGCACGGCAGGTGGATAAAGGACAAGTCGGTTGGTTCGCAGTGCGCATCGCAGATCCTGATAGCGCTGCCGACATCGCCACGAAAATCGATGCAGAGTTTGCAAATTCACCCTACGAAACCAAGACCGAGCCCGAAGGCGCTTTCGCCGCAGGCTTCGCCAAACAAGTGGGCGACATCGCCTCAATCGTGATGGCGGTAGTGGGCGCGGTGTTTTTCACGATTTTGTTAATCGCTGGCAATACCATGGCCCAATCGGTCAGAGAACGAACCGCTGAGATCGGAGCGCTCAAGGCACTCGGGTTCACCAATCTGATGGTGATGATGATCGTCTTGCTAGAATCTTGTTTCATCGCGTTGTTAGGCGGACTCGGCGGACTGGCACTCGCCTGGCTCATCATCGCATCCGGCAATCCCGCGCCTAGCCTGCTGCCGGTCTTCTATCTACCTGCGGAAACGCTAGTCCAAGGAGTCCTGCTAGCAGTGGCACTCGGCATTGTCGCCGGGATATTACCGGCATGGCAGGCCATGCGGCTACACATTTCCAGCGCCTTGCGAAGAGGTGCGTAACATCAAACTCACTCATTTTTCATGTCATTTTTTACGCGTCTATTTTCCATCGCGATGTTTAACCTCCGCTCGCTTCCTGAGCGAAAGTCCGCAGCGATCACCGCCGCCATTGGCATCGCTGGCGTGGTCGGTGTGTTAGTTGGTGTGCTCGCCATTGCCGAGGGATTTCGCAGCGCGATGACGGTGGCGGGTTCGCCTGATGTCGCCGTAGTCCTGCGCGCCGGGGCGGACAGCGAGATGACCAGCGGCTTTGATCGGGAAAGCACTCGCATCATCAGCGATGCGCCGGGCATCGCACGCGGACCTAACGGGCCGCTGACCTCCGCAGAGTTATTTGTGATCATCAATCTACCAAAACGCTCGACCGGAACCGATGCCAACGTGCCCTTGCGCGGCGTCGAACAAGCCGCATTCGAAGTCCGCGACAACATCGTGATCACCGAGGGCCGACACTTTGAAACTGGGCGCAACGAAGTCATCGTCGGCACCGGAGCGGCACAGGCATTTGCAGGACTGGATATCGGCAAGCAGATCAAAATCGGCCGCAATGTTTGGGAAATCGTCGGTGTTTTTTCCGCCAGCGGAGGCATCGCCGAATCCGAAATCTGGGCAGACACTAACGTGCTGCAACCCGCATACCGCCGCGAGAATAATTTGCAATCGGTCTATGCCAAACTCACCTCTGAATCCGCCTTCGACGAATTCAAGAATGCTCTAACTGCCGATCCCAAGCTCAACGTCAAAGTCCTCCGCCAGTCCGATTTCTACGCCGAACAATCGACCACCGTTTCCACTTTCATCACCACAATCGGCGTATTCATCGCCAGCCTGATGGCGATTGGTGCGTTGTTTGGCGCACTCAATACGATGTATAGCGCGGTGGCCGCCCGCACTCGGGAAATTGCTACGCTTCGAGCACTCGGCTTCGGCACTGGACCTGTGATTTTCTCGGTGTTAGTTGAGTCAGTTTTGTTATCGCTCATCGGCGGAGTGATAGGAGCGGGCGCGGCTTATCTGTTATTCAACGGCTACCGCGCCTCCACCATTAACTGGCAAACTTTCAGCCAAGTGACTTTCGCTTTTCAGGTGACACCCGTGCTGCTCGCAAAAGCACTCGGTTTTGCCACTCTCATCGGCATCCTCGGCGGTCTCTTCCCCGCGATCCGCGCTGCTAGATTACCTATCGCATCGGGACTCAGAGAAGCGTGAGTCTCACGGCAATAAATCCTGATAGGTTCCCGGATCACTGCCCGGAATCTCGATTGCGCCGCAGTTTTTCTCATAGAACTCTCGTGGTCCCACTCCGCCGATGATTCCGTATGCGTAGCCGAGTTCCCTGAGCGCTTCGAGCGATTTCATCAGCAGCCCTTTGCCTAACTCCTGCCCACGCGCACTTTCCAAAACGCCAGTTGGCCCAAAAAATCCGCGCTGCGTCGTGTCATAACAGACAAACCCAAGAATTGTTTTGTCCCGCGTGGCGATGAAACAAGCGACCGGCTGACGAGTGATGGCCACCGCGACCTCGCTGGCCCATTTTTCCGAAAAATGCGTGCGGGCAAATGTTTCCACTGTGTGTTTTTCGAACGCGCGGGCACGCCGCAAAGTCACTCCTGCCGACTCTATCCGCCGGTAAAGGTCGGACGAATCCGGCAAATCATAAAGCCTCACCAACATGTCGATCATGACCGGAGTGAAAACTATCCACGCCAAAACGGGAAGCTCGGATTTTCTGACTTCCGCGCATCGATTCAGAAAACCCACGCAACTTTTCGCATTCGAGGTCTTGCCAGTTGACCTTCTAGCTCAAGTCCTTTAGCTTCCGCGCGTCTTACAATATCCTACTATGAAAGCACCAATCACTGTTTCCGTCACTGGCGCAGCGGGCCAAATCGGCTACGCTCTTCTTTTCCGCATCGCTTCAGGCTTTGTCTTCGGACCCGACCAACCCGTCAACCTCCGGCTCATCGAAATCGAACCCGGCATGGCCGCGCTCGAAGGCGTGATGATGGAACTCGATGACTGCGCATTCCCACTCCTCAATCAAGTGGTCGGCACCAGCGACTTAAACGAAGGTTTCAAAGACACTAACTGGGCACTACTCGTCGGCTCGGTGCCGCGCAAAGCCGGAATGGAACGTGGTGACTTGCTCGGCATCAACGGTAAAATTTTCACCGGCCAAGGCAAAGCCATCGCCCGCAACGCTGCCAAAGACGTGCGCGTCCTGGTCGTCGGCAATCCCTGCAACACCAACGCCCTCATCGCAATGAACAATTCCGATGGTGTGCCAAACGATCGCTTCTTCGCCATGACCCGCCTCGACGAAAATCGCGCGAAAAGCCAGCTTGCTAAAAAAGCCGCTGTGCATCAATCAACCGTCACTAACCTGTGCATCTGGGGCAACCACTCGGCCACTCAATATCCAGATTTCACCAACGCAAAAATCCAAGGCCGCCCAGTCACCGACGTGATTTCCCACGTGGAATGGCTCAAAGGTGACTTCATCTCCACCGTGCAACAACGCGGTGCCGCTATCATCAAAGCCCGCGGCGCATCTTCCGCCGCCTCCGCTGCTAACGCCGCGATGGACACCGTGAAAAGCCTGATCACCCCGACTCCTGCCGGCGATTGGCATTCCGTCGCCGTTTGTTCCGATGGCTCCTATGGCATCGAAAAAGGCCTGATGGTTTCCTTCCCGATCCGCACCTTAGAAAATGGCAAATGGGAAATCGTTCAAGGTTTACCCATCGACGCGTTTAGCCAAAGCAAGATCGATGCCACCGTCGCCGAGCTCAAAGAAGAGCGCGATGCTGTGAAGGATCTGATCCCAGGCTGATCCGATTTCGAGTTCGCATTCATGGTAAATCCCCGTCACCCCGTGTGGCGGGGATTTTTTTTCGCTGGGCTGTTATATGATATCTCTTTGGGGCAAAATTGACGCACACATATGCGTTTTTGCGCAAACACACCAATGCGGGTTTTTGATGAAGCGAGAGAGCAGGTCCGCGGTTTAAAGTGCTTCATCCACCTCGATCATCGTCTTGAGGACTTGATTCCAAGTCTCGGGAGTTTCGAGGATTTCATTGGAAAACATGCAGCCGTCCCAACAGATGTGCTGAATGCCACGCGCGGCGGCGTCCTCAAGCCAAAAGGTGGCGCATTTCGCGATGTCGAGTTTGCCATTCGGATCGTTGGCTTGGCAATGGCGCCCGGTTTTGTCGTGGGAGCCAGTGCCGTGAACCGAGCCGTCGTTTTGGGCGACGTGGAAATCCATTGTCCACGGACGCAGCGCGTCAGTCATGGTCTGATAGGCGGCCCAGAATTCCTCATTGCTGTAGCCTTGCTTGAGCAGGGCCGCTTCGGGTGCATTGTAACCTAGCAGATAAAGATAGGTGTGGGCTAAGTCCGCTTGAAATCCAACGATTCCGGGCATGGCAGTGGCTTCAAGCGTATCGAGCATGACTTTCCACGAATGCATTCCCGCCCAGCAGATTTCACCTTCTGCGGCCAAACGCTCGCCGTAAGCTTCGGCAATTTTTCCCGCCTTGCGGAAAGTATCGGCGATTTTCTTGGTGCCTGCCGATGGATCGGATATCCATTCGGCGGGGCCGGTGGCGGAATCGATGCGAATGACGCCGGATTTGCGCACGCCGTGTGTGTTGAGGATCTTGGCAATGCGACAGGCTTTTTCCACCGCGAGAAGGAATTTTTCCTGATCGTCCGTCGAGCCCATGGCGGACGCGCCGACGGTGCCGGGCCAGACAGGCGCTACCAGCGAACCGACATTCAAGCCATGGGCAGCAATCTTGTCAGCCATCGCCATGATCGCATCATCTGAGGCATCTGGATCGGTATGGGTGTGGAAAAGAAACAGATCCACACCATCGAACTTGCGGCCGTTCACGTCTGCGGCGGCGGTGAGTTCGAGCATGCGGTCGAGTGAAATGGGTGGGTGATCCGTATCGGGTTCCTTGCCGACTAGACCGGGCCACATGGCGTTGTGTAGTTTCATATAATGTTAGATTTAATTGATACAGTTCATATAATTCCTATCAGCCTCATTGATTTTTGTAAGCCCCCATCTCAGGAGCTTCAGGATTCACTTCAGGACCGAAGTATCTCAGGGCGACGAGAGGTTCGGTGAGCGAGGTGTTTTTAAAGGTGACGCCTTGTTGTGCTGCGGCTTCGGTGCAGAAAAACTCATCGTTGGAAAGTTCGTTGAAACGCAGGATTTTCGGGCAGTTCAGGCGGAGTTTGTTAGCGAAACCCTCGCCTTGCACGACGATGAGCGAGTATGCGCCATTGTCTTTGAGAGTGACGGTGGCTCCGGGTTCCACAGTGATTTCCTTGGCAGTAAAGTATTGGAAGCCATCCACTTTTCCATAGACAATCCACTTGTCATGATAGCCCTCACCTTTTTCTGCGGTGACGGGTTCGAGGTAGTGGTTGTCCTTGAAATTGGGATCGGTGTTTTTCTCCCAATCGAGTTGGTCGATGATGAAATCGATGTCTTGGTGTTTATCCTTGGGCATGTCTTTCACTAACAGAGACCATGGGACTTCGCGGCCCTCGACTAGGTTTTGATACATGCCAAAAACATCGGAACCCCACTGCGGTTCATAGGTGCAGAGCGAGCCGGGAGCGTGAAGAATGCAGGGATCAATGAGCCAGCCGCTGCCAATTTTTAAGCGATAGGCTTTTGATAGATCGAGGATACCATTTTCTCCTTTGTTCCAGTTTTCGATGCACTTGCGGACTTGGGCGCGAGTGGTGCCGGGTTCGAAACCCATGAAGGTGTAGGGGAAATTGTTACCGACATTGTTGTGTTGCGGCGGGAAATAATAACTCTCTGGCTTTCCTTCTTGACCGACGAGCGCAGCCTGCGCCGCGCTCTGGTGCATGTGATGCGGAATGGGGCCCATGTTATCAAAAAACTTTGAGTAAACTGGCCACTTCTTGTATTTCCCCCAAAGTGTTAGACCAATGATTGCTGCTCCACTTTCCGCGATGGCCTCACGCAGTGTGAAGCGTTCCGTGCCAACCACGACATAAGATAAACCTTCATCTGCGGCGCGTCCTTCATTCGCGGTCTCAGTGGTCGAGCCGAACCACCGTTCGTCGATGCCGCCACGATTGAGACCATAGGCATATGTATCATCTGGATGCAGCTTGATCCGCAGACCCGGTTGCAGGAAGGATCGCGGCACCCATGTAGGGGTGAGCCGAAGCAGCCCGCCGGTGTCTTCGAGGTGGCCGTCGATGAGTGGCTTGAGGTTTTTTGAAATGGTGGTGAGTTCAGCGTTAGTGCGTGGGATTTTCATAAGGTAGATTGATTGAGATATTATATTATTAGATCACGAATTTCCAGTCCAGCGGAGTGATAATGATTTTTCCTGATTCTCCATGGATGGCGAGTGAATTTTCGTCTTGAGGAACGATCCGACTGACTGCACCAAAATCATCGGGAACGAGAGCGACCGATTGAATCACACGCAGTGAAACCGTTTCACCACGCGAAAACCGACGGATTGTTGGGGTGTTATCTAGCAATAGATGGTTGCGCCTAGACTGCTCGACGCCATGGCAAAAGGAAGAGCAAACTTCCTCAACACCAATGCGACCGATGTGTTGCGAGTTCCATGGGGCCGCGCTGCGTCCGCTGTTAGTGATCCATAACAAGGTAGCAGGAAAATCCATTGGGTTTTTCAACGAAAACCAAAGATAGCCATCAAGCACTGCGGCGGACCAGGCAAAAGGTTGCGCAGCCGTGGCGGGTTCGTTGACCATCATGACGAGATCCTCATTGCCGTATCTAGCAGGATAGCGAGTGAGATCGGTGGTTCCTCCGGCGGCGAGCTTCACCTGACGAAGATCTGTAAAGCGCGAGTTTTCTGCGAGAGACTGAGTTTCTCCGTGTTCGGGATTTGCAAATACCCCAGGAAATACTGACGCCCAACGAAACGGACTGGTGGTGATGCGCCCAGTGCCTTCTGGTAATTTCGATAGATCAAGAACTGGGTGAGTGCCATAGTTGAAGTCACCTTCAAGATTCGAAATCCGGTGTTCCATGTACATCGCGTGATGCCCATTTCGGATAGATATGATTTTTTCGAGATGAGCCCCCGTGTCCTTGGCATCCATGGCTAAGCGCAATGAACGATCACTGGAATCAATCAATGACCAGTTCGCATTCGCAGAATCTCCGTGTGGTGGACCATCGGTTTGTTCACTAAATGGAAAACAGAAAAAATCTCCTCTGAGGACCGACAAAACGGACGGCAGCTCGGGAAAATCCGCAGGTCGCCATGGTGCAATTGAATATGGCATGACATCGCGACCTGATAGATGAAAGACGACGGGTGCGCAGTGACCGCCGCGCGCGGTGATGGCCAGATCGAGCTCGGGAGTTGATAGATGATGCGATAATTCGCCGTGGATTAGTTTCATGTTCGCTTCAATTATTGAGGATTCCACGAGCTTCAAGATTGCCGAGTGCGCGGAGGACTTCGATTAAATCATTACAATTTCTAACACACGCTCTGAGGAATACAGGGATCTGGACGCAGTTCATTTTAACCGGTGAACTTTCAAGTAGCTCTTTCATTCCAGCAACCATCATCATTACTCCGGCACCGGCATAGTTGCGGGGCAGTCCTCCATCTAACTCAGGATCAGGGCCGCCGATGAATCTTAAATGAGTTGGCATAAATTAAGCAAAAACGGTTTTTGGAACCCTGATCAAAAATCAAACGTGGCCTGCGGTCCTTTTTTTGTCACCGACCCATCTTCCACCCCTTCACGCAAGCCCGCAGCGGCAAAACGGACAAAACGAACCACGATCGTCTCCATGCTCGGACGCCCCGAAGCGCCGTGGCTCATCTGATGCAACAAATCTTCTTGCATCAACATGTGAATCATTCCGCCGATCATGAAATGAATCCTCCAGACCAATTCCTCCTCATCCAGTGAAGGCAGAGACTTGCCAAACGCGCGAATGAAACGATCGCTTAGAACTTGAATTTGATCTTTGGTTGCAGGCGGAATTCCGTCGCCCTGCATGGCAAAAATGCGGCCAATGAGTTTATAAAACAAGCGTTCGGACAATTCGGATTTACGTACTGCACCGATCAAGGGACGCACGAAAGCGTCGATCACCTCCTCCAGCGGCACCGCTTTCCCAGGATAACTTCGCTCCAACTTGTCCAGTTTGGCGAGTCGCTCTTCATTGACCGGAGAAATATAGCGGGTGACAACTAACGCAATCAATCCAGGACGGCTGCCAAAGTGGTAATTCACAGCCGCAACATTTGCCTTGGCGAGAGTCGTGATATCGCGCACCGAAACCGATTCAAACCCACGGTCAGCAAACAATTGCTCCGCAGCATCCAACAAATTTCGTTTCGACATTGAGTGGGGGAATGTAACGTCTTGCATGCGAGACACCGATCCAATCCGAGACCGCACGTTTGTCAAACGAACGATTCAATCGCCGCAATTTTTTCTTCGGCTTGACCGATGCTCACGAAAAACCGTATTCCAGCCACCAATCGATAGTCACACGATTATGAAATTCCACACCAAACACTGGATAGCGGCGATCTTAACGATGACCCTCAGTGCCTGTGGTCTCTTCAAACCTTCAAAAAAAGAAGATTCTGATGCCAAACCCAAAGCCGATCCGCCTAAACTTGTGGGTCGCATCGCCTCGATTCCTGCCGATAAACGTTTCGTTCTAATTCAAAGTTACGGCAAGTGGAACATCGACACAGGAACTATTTTGACGACGCGCGGCACCGATCAACGCAGCGCCAACTTGCTCGTCACCGGCGAATCGCTCGGCCAATTCGCCGCAGCCGACCTGCAATCCGGCACACCAGAAGTCGGCGATGCGGTCTATTCTCGCCACACTCCTAAGCCAGAAACCACCAGCCAGGAACCGCCCGCTAACACGCCGGACACTCCTTTAGCCCCCAAACTACCCGAAAATCATGCAGTTCCACGACTTTAGAAAAGTTTAAAAAATATTTAACTTTTCATGAATTCTTTTCTTTTAAAACCTCTTTTGATGGTTCATTTTCAAATTGTCCCAACCAGCAGAGTCATTAAACTAAAAATACTTAATTTTAGGGGTGATAACTATCCGGCATTCCGGGTAGTTTTTCTACCACAATGGCTGTGCCCCCTTACATGTCCCGAAACATGAACACTACAACCAGCCAACATGAAAACAATGAACGCCTCGGGCGCTTCGGTGAAAGCCGATGCGGACCGTCTTGCTGACTTCGTCCTGTTTACGCAGCGGAGTTGCATCCTCAACCTGTCCACAGAACTCAACAAAGGAAATATCTCATTCCCCCAGTTTTTTCTGCTGACATATCTGTCCAGTGAAGAATACCTGACCATGTCCGACATCGCAAAAAAGATGGGCCACTCGACCGCAGCCGCAACCGGCTTGGTGGATCGCCTTGAAAAATTGTCCTATGTCGAGCGTGTTCACGCCGCAGAAGATCGCCGCAAAATCATGGTGCGCATCACCGCGGGAGGAGTTGAACTCGTCTCGAAGATGCGCTCGGAAATCGCAAATGATCTGGCAGGCATCCTTGCAGGCATGGATGAAGACCAGGCAGAAGCCGTAGAACACACCAAGCGCGCCATTCATGGACGTGCGATGGCGTGAACGAAAGCACTTCACCTGATAGATAAACCAGCTTGGCGAATCTCAACGCCTCCGTTACCGTCCCCGGGTGACGGAGGCGTTCCCCTTTCTAGAAGCAATCAACAATCTGTCCGGCATCCGCGCCAGCTGGGTGGAGCGCGTACCGAATCTGCCGATCACCGGAGATCGAGATGAGGCGATGATTAAATTGCGGCCACATCACGAAGTGGCGGTTAAGAAATTCGGTGGGCCGGATTGCACTTGGTGGCGGGCAGAGCAAGTTCACGGAAACTCAGTGGCCATTGTTCCCGCCAGCCGCCAAATCACCGCCGCTGACGGATTGCCCGTCGTCGCTAAAGTCGATGGATTGATCACCAACACCCTCGGCACCGTGCTCGCCATTTACGTCGCCGATTGCGGCGCAATTTGGCTTGCCGACCGAAAAACCGGAGCCATAGGTCTATTGCATTCTGGAAAAAAGGGCACGGAATCCAACATTCTTGCCACCGCTCTGGAAACAATGGCCCGCGAATTCGGCACCGAAGCCAGCGATGTGACTGCCGTGCTTAGCCCGTGCATCCGACCGCCAGACTACGAAGTCGATTTCGCGGCACAAATCGCCAATCAAGCCAGCCAAGTTGGCTTGGGAAATTTCATCGACTGCGGGCTCAATACTGCGTCAGATTGCGCTCGGTTTTACAGCTACCGCAAAGAGTTGGGAAAAACCGGCCGCATGATGGCCCTGATAGTCCGCGATTTTCTGCCATGAACACCCTGACACTTCTCGCCCCCGCCAAGCTCAACCTTTCCCTGCGAGTGCTAGGAAAACGAGACGATGGATTCCATGAAATCGACACCCTGATGGTAAAACTGCCGGGGCTCAGTGATCGGCTAGATTTCACGTCTGCAGAATCCTTCTCTTTTCAGTGCAATGACGCAAGCCTACCGAGTGATGAAAGCAACCTCGCAGTCAAAGCCGTTAGGGCATACGAAGCCGCTGCGGGAACGGCGTGCCGCTTTGCCATCTCGCTGCAAAAATCCATCCCCCACGGCGCGGGATTGGGCGGTGGCAGCAGCGATGCCGCAGCCGTTCTCATGGGGCTGGACCAATTGCACAACGGCAGACTTGGCACAGCACAACTCCACGAGATCGCTGCATCGCTCGGATCCGACATTCCGTTTTTCCTAACGAATGGTGCCGCTCGTTGCAGCGGACGGGGTGAAATCATCAAACCAGCCCCCTCACCCGCCGCGCTGCGAGTGCTGCTGCTCAAACCCGCGTTCGTCGCACCCACACCGGAAGCCTACTCGCACTGGAATTCTTCCCGGGAGCTTCCTGGAATCAGTTATGCGGAACAACAAATCGGCGATCTCACTCTAACCAACGATCTGGAGCGCCCAGTTTTCGCCAAACACTTCTTCCTCGCCGAACTCAAACAATGGTTGCTAGAAAGGTGCGAAACCGCCGCAGCTATGCTTTGTGGCTCTGGATCCACGGTTTTTGCCGTGTTGCATGATGATGCCGATCCCGCAGAACTTGCCCGCTGCGCCCGCCACGAACTCGATCCCGGCTTGTGGCATTGGTCCGGCATCACTGGCGATTGATCGACGGCTCTCAGAGCTTGCGCATTTCCTCCTCAAGCCGTTCTGCTAGCCATTGTTTCATCATCGATTGATAATTGAGGAAACGCGAACGAGCGATGCGCTTGATCCGAGAGAGCATCCGCGGGTCAAAGCGCAAAGTAATGGTCGTGGATTCGCGCGCATCCGTTTCATGCACAGAAGTCGCCATCAAACGACCGTCTAATTCGTTAACTTCCCAAAACCTCGCTTCTTCGGCTTCGTCGGAAAAATCAGGAATATCAGACCAGCGGCAAATCGCATTCATGAATTTGTGTGTTAGGTGTTCGGGTCAATACTTTAAACAAAAGTGCCTCAGCGAAACTCGGCATACTTGCGATCATAGAATTTCCGTTCGGATTCCGACATTCCACGGGCCGCCACGACGCGAGCCGTCTTTCCATCCGTAGAAAAGGCAAAAAAAAGATAACGATCCGCCACTGTGCGACCAAGCGCATAAAAACGCGAAACTCCGTCTGGGCGATCATTGTCCGGCAAAAAACGAACGGTAAAAGGATCTTCAAACGCCTCCTCCAGTTCTCGGGGCCTAATGTCCCTCAAATCAAATTGCACGTCGATCAGGTCGAGTTCCATTGCGTGAGTTTGATGACGAATGCCCAAAGTGCAACAAAGACTTTGCACAAAGAATTGAGTCACAACCAACAAAAATCAAGGCATTCACCCATGCATGTCAATTTGCAACACACGCACTGGGCTACACCATCTGCTAGATCACTGATTGATGCCGATCCGGCGTTTCATCCGGCGCATTGCCCAGCCGATCAAGGGCGACTCCGCATACACCGGGAATGACGCATCCCAATGATCGTGCTGGGAAGAAACCCGCCCGTCTGCGGCGAATTTTAAATGACTGGTGCCAGTGATGATCTGGCTTTTTCCCCGCAAACTGTAGCGCATCGTCCACAGCAAAAATCCGGTGCAATCGTCGCCGTGGATATCGGAAACCGTCACTGAAAGATCCGGCAGTTGCCTGAAAAGATGCTCGTAAATCCGACGCAGCAGCGGCAATCCGCGCGTCCGGTGCAGCGGATTTTGAAATTCTACGCCGGGCGAATAGACGTCACCGAGATTTTCGAGTTTCTCTAGCGTGAGTTCATTGAAAAATCCGGCCATGGCGGCCATCGAGTGCGGGCAGTGCAAAACCATGCGCAATCCAAGCAGGATCCAGCGGAATGAAAACCCTGATTTCGCTCACGGGCGTGATTCTCGTGAGTGTGAAGTCCGAAAAATTTCCCTGACCCAACCGGTTCGGGGTTGGTGGACTACGACGGATCAGATATACCCCCGCCATGCACTCGCCCGGCCCGCTCTCGGAAAAATTGTTCGCTGTCGCCAAAAATTTCATCCCCGGAGGCGTGAACTCGCCAGTCCGCGCCTTCCGCAATGTCGGTGGCGAGCCGTTTTTTGTCCGTCGTGCCGCCGGCAGTCGGATCGAAGATATCGATGGAAAAACTTACATCGACTACATCGGATCATGGGGACCTAACATTCTCGGCCACGCCCCCGTGGTCATTACTAACACCATTCACGAAGTGGCCAAAAGCGGAATTTCCTTCGGTATTCCGAATCCATTCGAAGTCGAGATGGCCCGCACCATCTGCGAATGGGTGCCATCGGTGGAAAAAGTCCGCATGTGCAATTCCGGCACCGAGGCCACGATGTCGGCGATTCGCCTTGCCCGCGGATTCACCCGGCGCGATTTGATTGTGAAATTCGACGGCTGTTACCACGGCCACAGCGATTCGTTGTTAGTTGCGGCGGGTTCGGGCGCACTGACTCATGGCGAGCCGGATTCAGCAGGTGTGCCAAAAGCGTTCGCAGAAAAAACGCTGGTGCTGCCCTACAATGATGCCGCCGCACTCGAAGCCCTTTTTGCCGCGCGCGGGGAGGAAATCGCCGCGATCATCGTGGAATCCTATCCCGCCAACGCAGGTCTGGTTTTTCCAAAACCCGGTTACCTCGATCTGCTATCATCGATCACTCGAAAACACGGCGCACTGCTTATTTTCGACGAAGTCATGACCGGCTTCCGTCTCGGCAAAGCGGGCGTGCAGGGCCTGGAAAATCTGACGCCAGATCTCAGTTGTTTCGGCAAGGTGATCGGCGGCGGTCTGCCGGTCGGTGCCTTCGGTGGCCGCGCCGATGTGATGGACATGCTCGCACCGATCGGCCCAGTCTATCAGGCTGGCACGCTTTCCGGAAACCCGCTGGCGATGGCCGCCGGGCTCGCACAACTCAAGGAACTTTCCAAACCCTCCGGCTACCCGCGGCTAGACCAACTCGGTGCGCATTTTGAAAATGGACTGCGCACTTTGTTAGCAGAAAAAGGCGTACCACATCGCTTGAACCGAGTCGGCTCGATGTTCTGCCTTTTCTTCACCGACCGCGAAATCATCAACGTCTCCGATGTCATGAAACAAGACCTCGAATTCTTCAAAAAATTCTTCTGGGGCTGTCTAGAAAAAGGCATCTATCTCGCACCAAGCCCGTATGAAACTGGCTTCATTTCTCTCGCCCACACCGAGGCGGATCTCGATGACACGCTCACGGTTTTTGCCGAAGTGCTGACGACAATCTAAGCACAGACTGAGAAAAGAATTTTCTCCAAAAACCCGCACCATCAATGTGGGAAACTTCCAGCCTTTCCCCGACTTCCTCGTCGGCATTCATCGGCACAGCACAGACAAGCGTGTTGGCACACACCCAGCCCGAATTTCAGAAGCAGATAGGTAGAGCCTGGAAAGCAAAATAGAAACTATGGATTACACCGCAATTCACGGATTAAGAATGAGTTATGGATTCCACTTCATTAACCTAATGAGCGACCGACCCTTTTGATAGAACACAAATATATTCTCCGTGAAATCCGTTAAAATCCGTGAAATCCGTGGTAAAGAAGGCCGCTTTTTCAATTCCATTTTCCTTTAGAGGGCGAGGCGCGTCTGCGTAAATCCGCGTGATTTCCCTTGGCATCTGGGAGGTTTTAGAGCCAAATCCGCGCCCGCCCATGCCAACCGAAGCGATCCTTTCCACTGCCCGTCAATTCCTCGGAGTGGACCCGACCGTTCCCATCACCCTTGAGGCGATCAAGCGCGGTGCTTCTGGCCGCACCATTGTGAGGGTAAAAACGCCTGTCCATGAGCCATTCATCGGCATCCATTGGACCGAGGAACGCGAGGACAACGCCCAATTTATCCCAGTCGGGAAGTTTCTCCGGCAGGCAAAATTCCGTGTCCCGGAAATCATTTATGAAAAGCCGCGCTACCGGGTGGCACTGGTCGAGGACCTAGGCGATACAGATTTATTTTCGCTGAAAGAGCAACCGTTTGAAGATCGCCTGCCACTTTACAAGTCCGCACTCGAACAAGTGGATCGCTTGTTCTACGCCAAGCCAGCCAAAGATTTCCATCTCATGCCGCCCTTCGATGCCGGGCTTTATCGCTGGGAACAACAGTATTTTTTCGAGTATCTGGTCGAGGATTTTCTCGGCATGGATGCCAGTGGACTCCGAGAAAATCCGGCTTTCAATGAGATGGCTGAGCGGCTCGGCGCCGGTGCGCGGCATTTGGTCCACCGCGATTTCCAATCGCAAAACCTGCTCATCAAAGACAACAAAATCTGGATGATCGACTTCCAAGGCTTGCGCCGCGGTCGGCAGGAATACGATCTCGCATCGTTGATTTTTGATCCCTATCTGAATCACACCGCTGCGGAACGCGAGTCGCTGCTAGATATCTGGGAGGAAATTTCCGACGAACGTCCAGAGTCCAGATTGTTCCTCCAATGTGCGGCCCAACGCTTGATGCAGGCCCTCGGCGCATACGGCAACATCCTCAAAAACCGTGGCGATGAATGGTACCGCCCGCACATCGCCACCGCCGCCGCTTTGCTGGCTGAGGTCACCTCCGGAACACCGTTAGAAGCACCACTCGCGCCGATTCTCGGAGCGATTCACTGATCCCGCACCATCGTGGCAGGCACTTTTCACCGCCGATTTTGGGTGGTGCTCATCGCGGCATCCGCCGCCAGCGTGGCTTGGTTTTGGCTTCCTGCTAGCAAAACCGACCTCGCTGCCTTCCACGGAGTCGCGCGTGGAATCGCGAAACCACCGTTTTTCATCACCGGAAACGGAACTCATTCTGCACCGTGGAAACTCCAAACATTCGTTGAGAAACCCGTCGTTGATCGACAAAAGTCGCCGCTCATCATTTCGTTAGGCGATGACCCAGAAGGCATCTTTCAAAGTTCCCCACCATCGCCGATTGACCTTGCGGTGATTTTTTCCAATTTCCAACGGCTCGGCATCCGCCGGGCTTCAACCGCCGCCGTGCTCGCATGGGAAATGCCCGACCCGATGGGATTGGCCGCTCTGGACAAAGCGATCAGCCGCTTTGATTCTCTAACCATGGCGGCGCCGCTCTCACGCGGTGCCGCCCCCGAGACGATGCCCACCGCATTTCGCAATGCGTCGATCCCAATCGAAAAAGTGCGCGGAAACGTCACCGATTTCCCCATCGTCAACCGCATCCCGATTCCCGGCATCATCCTCGGCGGAGAAAATACCGCCGCCGGATTTCTAACGCTCGATGCCGAACCTCCCAGCCAACTCCCACACTTGCTAGCTCGCTGGGGTGATCGCTTGGTGTTCGCATTTCCTCTGCTCGTCGCGATGCAAGAGTTGCGTTTGCCGCTAGATCAAATCGAAGTTTTCCCTAGCAGCTTCATCAAACTTGCACCCGCAGGACCAATCATCCCGATTGACCGCCACGGACGCCTCACCCTGACGCTATCAGAAACCCCCGCGTTCTCACAAATCCGCGCCGAGTCGATCATCGATGCCAGTGAGTCATCCTTTCCCTCCCCTGCCAGCCGGCCCGTTATTCTCCGTGATGATCGCAGTTCTTCGGATCCTGCCACCCGTGCATTTTCACAAATGCTATCCGCCACAGTCACCGCCATCACCTCAGACTCCGGCGTAACTCCGACACGAATCTATCAACGTCTAAAAAGCCATTACGAGCTTCTGTTTCTCGGCCTGCTCACCTTGCTGCTCGCTGGATTTTGCCACCGACCAGCATTTAACAGAAACATCATTTTCCTCGCACTCGCCGGAGTTTGCATCGCAGTCCAATTCATCGCCGTCGCGGGATTGGCCATTTGGCTACCTGGATTGGCGGCCTTGGCTGCAATTTTTGCATCATCACTTATTTCCTCGATCATTCCGATCCGTGCCTAACGAACTCCATTCAAACCACTTTTCCTTTCCCCCTTCGTTAAAAAACCCAACTCACAAAAAAAGCCACCATACATCTTGGAGTCTGTAGTCCGCCCACTCTCATCAGTTGTCCGCAACTAGCACTTCGTAGGCATCGATCACCTATCCACAATACGCAGCCCGTTCACTATCAATTTTTCTATCAATTTGCTGTTAGGCATCGCTTTAATGCCAAAAGCGCCAGTGCTGTCCCGCCTCGAAGGGGGGCACGGGCGGCCCGCCCGTGTTTCGCCACAATCTGTTTCTCTTCGCTGGTGCAAGCTTTGCCTTGATTCAAAAGCCGAAGAGAGCATCCTTCCGGCTGCGGAACATGCGCACGATGCTAGCTTTGCCTTGATTCAAAGTAAGCGGGGTCCGAAGCGCCGTGTGAAGATTCTGGCGACCTAATATCATAAGT
>ENA-OFCF01000184-OFCF01000184.1-metagenomes-genome-assembly--contig:-NODE-184-length-30783-cov-8.633494_pt1 | contig 30783 bp, 29 predicted proteins | sample MGYA00153387_OFCF01 | MGnify analysis MGYA00153387 | reverse complement strand
AAACCCATACGGCTCTAGGGAAATTCAAAAATCTAGCGAGGGAATATGCGTTACGAACAATTCCTTGGCAAGGTCATCAATCTCACCGCCGGTCACCGCGCCGTCGTCGAGGACAAGCCGGAGGTCAAGAAAGCCGGCGGCGTCTTCTACACGCCAAGTTATATCGTCGATTACATCGTCAAGCAAACCGTCGGCCCGCTCATCGAAGGAAAATCGCCGAAACAGATCGATTCAATCCGTGTCCTCGATCCCGCCTGCGGCTCCGGCTCTTTCCTGATCGTCGTCTATCAATTCCTGCTCGACTGGTATCACCAATTTTATATCTCCCACGATCCCGAGAAACTCGCCAAAGGCAAATCCCCTGTGCTCGTCCAAGCCCGTGGCGGCGGCTGGGCACTCACCACCGCCGAGCGCAAGCGCATCCTGCTCGCCCACGTCTTCGGCGTGGACATCGACAGCCAGGCTGTGGAAGTCACCAAGCTCTCGCTGCTGCTCAAAGTCCTCGAAGGCGAGACCACCCAAAGCGTCCAACGAGAACTCATCCACCAGCGCGTCCTCCCCGACCTCGGCAACAACATCAAGTGCGGCAACTCGCTGATCGGCTCGGATTTCTACGCCCAGCCCGGCCTCCCGGAAATGGACGCCGACGCCCACCTCCGCGTCAACGTCTTCGACTGGGACGGCAAAGGGGGTTTTCCGGAAATCATGAAGGTCGGCGGCTTCGATGCGGTGGTCGGCAATCCGCCGTATGTGCTGTTACAGGGAGAACTACGTGACAATGCCCAACTGAGCTATTTGAACGATTGGTATAGCGTCGCTACTTACAAGCTCGATACTTACCACCTCTTCATTGAACGAGGTAGCAAACTTCTCGGAAAAGTCGGAAGACTTGGCTACATAACACCTTCAAATTTTTTGACGAACAATGGGCTGGCTAATCTTCGGAAGTTTATACTAAAGGCAACTCAGCCTGATCACGTCCTCGTCTTTACGGGCCAGGTTTTTGATGGTGCAAGTGTCGATACCGCTGTAACAATTTTAGTAAATAGCGACAGAGGAGCACAGCGGTCGTTTCCACTTCTGCAAGCAGCCGCAGGCCAATCTCTCACGGTTCCTCCTTCTCCTTTAAGCATAGTAGATCCAAAGGTGGTCAACGCGGATGAACTACGCCTTTTCACTGGAAGTTCTTCGGTTCTTGCAAAACAGCTCTGGAACAAATGTGAGGTAAGTTCAGCGAATCTGGGGACGCTCGCATACGTGAATTTCGGGAAGCAGCTTCGTGATCGTAAAAAGTTTACCGAAGACGTTGTCGAGGTTGATACCAAGAGCAAAGTTCCCTCGACGCATACGCCATGTTTTACCGGTAAAAATGTGAATCGTTACACACTCGAATGGAGTGGTTTGACTTGCCTCGACGATGAAGTTGCACGTTCTGGAGGCTGCTGGGACAGGGCGAGGCATGAAGCAAAAGGCAAGTTGCTCACTCGGCAAATCGGAAAGACTCCGGTTTTTGCCATTGATGAAAGAGGGTGGCATTGTCTCAACACCATATTCATGGTTTCGCCTTTTACTGCGAACCCACATTTCATTCTCGGTCTTTTAAATTCGCGGTTGCTAGGTTTTTTATGGCTCGAACGCTTCTACGACAAGCGTGACACGTTCCCAAAAATCAAAGGCACTTACTTGAAGTTGCTCCCCATTCGTGTCATCGATTCTTTCGATAATTTAGCCATCGCCGCTCACGACCGCATCGTCGCGCTGGTGGAGAAGATGCTGGACCTGCACAAGCAGCGCGCATCATTGAAAACCCCGCACGAGCAAACCGCGCTGGACCGCCAAATTGCCGCCACGGACACCCAGATCGACCACCTCGTCTATGAACTCTACGGCCTAACCGAAGACGAGATCAAACTAGTAGAGGAGGTGTAAATAGAAAATCCAAACAGTTGCAGGTGCGTTCATGATTCGCCCCTGTTTCCGAGTTGCTGTTTGAGGGATTTCCTGAACTATCTGATCTTTGGCGAAATCATCATTGCTGGGAGGATTGTGCGACGAGGTGTAGAATGCCAGAGGATGTCCTCTTCGGCTTTTGAATCAAGGCAAAGCAGTTCAGGTTTCCTGGCCCGGAAAGTGATCCCAGCCGCCGGAGAGGGAATCACCTGTGCCGCGTGCTGTTATTTTTCCGATCACCGTGAGTGGGATTTCTGGAAAACGGATTTTCCAATTGTCTAGCAAATCTGGGACGTGTTCGCTTTCTAGGGTGAAGAGCAGTTCAAAATCCTCGCCATCATTCAAGGCGTTTTCTGGGGTGCATCCTGCGGTGATCGGCAGTGCCGCGAGATCGAGAATAAATCCGCAGCTAGATGATTCTGCTAGACGAGGAAGATCGCTGGCGAGGCCATCGGATAGATCCATCATCGCGGTGGGTTTGTGGCGGGAGACCAGCCATGCGGATTCTTCCACACGTGGAGTGAAGTTGAGGTGTTTGCCGTGAATTGAGCCGCCCAATGTGCCACTGACCAGCAGTGATTGGTTGGGTTTTGCGGTCGAGCGTAGCACCAGATTTTCCCGCAAAACACTGCCTGTCGCTGCCACGGAAATGACCGGCGCGGAACCCGTGGGCACTGCGCATGTCTCGCCTCCGGCAAGCACGCCACCGAAGGCTGTGAGGCAATTTCCGATGCCTCGATAAAGATCTTCTGCCCATGAAACCAGCGTTTCTGGGGGTAGGGCAAGGGTGATGAGAAAATGATCTGGCCGCCCACCCATGGCCGCAAAATCAGAGATCACGCGGGCTGCGGCTTTCCATCCAACCGCACTCGCAGGCGCGTCTAGCAGGAAGTGAATACCGCCGACAAGAGCGTCGGTTTTCAAGAGTTGCAACATCGGATGTTGTGGGCCGGGATCGATCACGGCGCAGTCATCGCCAGGTCCAGCAGCGGGTGAGGCATCGCGCGGAATGAGCCCGATCAGCCGTGCGATCAATGCGTCCTCACCGATGTCGCGCAGCGTTTTCACGGAGCCGAATCCAGCGGGAGGTTGAAATATCTAGCAACCATCAGCAAAGTGATGTTAGATCCGTTGAAACAAAAATGCACCGCGATGGGTGCCCACAGCGAGCCAGTTTTCTCGTAGATGAATGCGAGAAATCCACCTAGCAGAAAAAGCGCAGGCAGCGCGGTGAGATTGCCATGAGCCGCCGCAAAAACGAAAGCCGAGCAAATCATGCCTGGCCAAATGCCAGAGAAGCGTTTCAACACCGGATAGAAATAGCCACGGAAGACAATCTCCTCACACAGCGGCGCGGCGACCACTGCCGTTAGAGTCATCAAAATGAGCACCATTGGATCGTTGGATTGTTGCAGGAGTTTTACCGGGTCTTGCGTGGTTTCTGCACCCAGAGATTCCATCCATTTCATGTAACCTGAAATTTGAAGAGCACCCATGAGCATCCACATCAGCACCACTGTGCAGGGACCTATCAGCAGCATCCAATGCCAATTTTTCCAGCGAAGTCCCAGCCAGATCACCGGATTGACCCGCCAGATCACTATACTAACAAAAACACCTGCCATGATGAATTGGAACGCGATATTGACAGCCAACACGGATGGATTGAGCGCGTCGGTTTGCACATCCTGCATAAAAACTGAAGCCATCGCCATGCCGCCGAAAACTAACACCACCAGTGCGGCTCCCAGCAGATCTAGCGGGTGGTAAAACCAAACCGGCACCTTGCCTACCGGCAGTGGCGGGACTGCGTGAATCGATGATTGGAAAGGATTTTCCTCGCCCTCCGCAGTGGGCAGCGGAGTGATCAAAGCTGGGATTTTTTTTCTCAAGCGCATCCGGTGATATCTTGCAGCGATGACAAAAAAGATCAGCGTCACGGCGAATCCGCAGCTGAGAACAATCGCAGTGGGGTCTGAGGGTGGTGCGTTCACTTCCCGGCAAACCTGCGACGACTTGGCTGTAACCGCCAATGGAAAAATGCAATTCGTAGAAATCTTGCCACTAAAACCGACTGTCCGCATGGCAGTCTGAACATCACGCGTCAGCAGGCGGGGCAGTTGAGTTTTGGTGCTAGCCAGCGGAATGGAATCGATTTAGGGTAGCGGCGATGATTTTAGCATTGATGGAACCCGCAGGGTTGATCGAACAGGGCGGCCCGCTGGTGTGGGTGTTGCTCGGCTTGGCATTTATTGGCTCGGTGTCGGTGGTGGAGCGCTTGTTTTTCTTTCATCGGGCGAGAATCAATGTGGGGGATTTGCTGGTGGGACTGGCGCATCATGTTCGGCGCAATGCGTTTGCTGAGGCCCTGCATGAGGCGGCGCGGGCGCCTGGTCCGGTGGCGCGGGTGGCGCATTCTGCGTTGCTGCGGTATTATCTGAGCCGTGCTGATCTGCGGGATGTGGTGCAGGAGGCAGGCCAACTCGAAGTGCCGCGGATCGAGAAAAACATCCGTGCGATTCTGGGTGTGGCGTTGTTAGCTCCATTGGTCGGGATGCTCGGGACTTTGCTTGGGATGTTAGAAACCTTTCAGAAAGTGACCGAACAAGGTGGGTTCACCGGACCTGCGGAACTCACGTCGGGAGTGTTTATCGCATTGATCACCTCGGTACTCGGGCTGACGGTGGCGGTGCCGATGTATTTGTTCTATCTGTATTTCATTGGTCGGGCAAAACGCTTGGTCCACCGGATCGAGCGCGCGGGAATCGAGATGGTGCATCTGATTGCCGACGCGCGGGAAGAGGAGGAATTTGCGCCCTTCCGTGGTGAAGTGGTGGCTGGTAGAAAGTCGGCGAAAACGAAGCTGGAACCTGCTAATTGAAGCTCGAAATGTCATTGCCGGAGCGTCCGGGACTGCTTCATGCGGTGCCGATTCTTAATATTTTCGCACTGCTGTGGCTGTTATTTTTGTTAGCGCCGTCGTTGTTTAGGCAATCTGGCATCGCGGTGGAATTGCCGCCATCGAGGTTTCAGCTTGAGCGCTATCAGAATTCGTTAGTGGTCACACTGGGGACGGGTGAGGGTGTGCCACGGATTCATTTCGGCAGAGATCAAGTGAGCGTTTCAGAGTTGGCAGAAAAGCTGGAAGAACTGCGTGACGCGGGTGCTGCCGCGAAGTCGATCGTGTTGCTGCAAACCGATCATGGCACTCCAGTGGGCATCGAACGTGAGATCGCAGAACTCGTGTTAGGCAAAGGATTTCGCCTTGCCATGGTCGGCGCGAACACCTCGGAACCCGAGACTTTCACGCCTAAACCTACTGACGAATGATGGCCAGACGCGCATCGCTCTCAAACCTGCATGAGGACGCTCCGCAGTGGGTGTTTTCTTGGCAGCGGTATGGACGTCCCGCGTTTGCCCGATGGTTTCCGGTGTTGTGGGTTGCTGTAGTTTTTGCGATTTTACTAACATCCGTGCGAATTTTGGTAACGCCGCCAAAAGCATGGAAAACCCACACAGCATCTTTGATTCACGTGATAGATGACGATCACGGGGCCTATCTCAAACTCAAGGCGCGGGAAGGTGGTCCATTTCCATCGCGCTTCGAGCCAAGCGAATGGGCGGCCTCATCTATCATCGAAAAGGCGGCGTTGGAATCTGCTAGTTGGACGCCGCCGCTCTATGTTCCAAAGCTGCGCGATCTAACGAATCAATCCATTCCCACCGAGGTAAAACTCGCGGCAAAAGGTGTGCCAATGATGCCGAAGCGCTCGTCGGTAGCAGCGGTTAGCAATATTCCCTCGCAGAGCAAGTTGTCGCCTGTGATCCAAGTTCTAGCCGCGGCTTCGTTAGTTAGCATGTCAGGTGCGCCGCCGCCATTCGAGGGAGAAGTGGACGCAGCCATGGGGGTGGAGCCATGGAGATTCCTCATTCAACTGGATGCAGTCGGAAATGTCGGGGAATGCATTTCCTTGTCTGGTGGCGATGCGGTCGGCCAATCCCGCTTAATCGGCTGGCTGCGAAAGATTTCTTTTAAACCGGATCTTAAACAATCAACCCGTTGGATCGCGGTGGAAGTAGGATTTACGAACCAAGCCGTCAATGAGCCTGTCGATCGCTGATTTTGTATTGTTATTGGCGTTCGGCTCCTGCGCGTTGGTGTTGTTATGTGCAGTGATTTCGCGAACTCTGCACGCGCGGGCAGAAAGTCGATCACTCGCCAACCGGCTTATCTGCCGATTGTGCCTCCACGCATTTGAAGATCGCAGTCACGAAAAAATCGTGAGTTGTCCGCATTGTGGTGCCGCCAATGAAAAAGGACGCAGCCGAAAACTTGGTTAGGCAGCAGGTGCTGCTATTTTTTCTTTCGCAGGAATGGCGGCAAGTCGAGGTCCTCACCATCGACAACGTTCGGGCCTTCACCTTCAAAACGACCGCGAGGTGTGGACTCGAACGAGAGTTCACTTTGTGGGCCTGCCGGTTTGATTCCAAGTTTCAGACGCGGTAGCTCGCTTTCAGCAGAGTAGCTAGCAGGTTTTTCCTCTGAGTTGATAGGCGGCTCCGAGTCGGTAGCTGCAAGCGTTTTCCCCTCAGCTTGCGGAATCGAAGTTTTTCCCCCGGCCCACGGAGGAACTCCGGTCGGACGTTTTCTTGGGATTGGAACAAAACCGGTGGATTCGAGACCAGACATGTTGAAGTCCTCATCATCTTCAATCGGGGTTGGATCGGGCTCTGCCTCGACGTAAGTTTCAGCGGTTGCCTCATTCGAAAACGCGACAAATTCTGCGATGGCGACGGGTTCTATCGAATGAGCTGGTTCGGTTTGGATGGCCTCTTGGAGCTCAGGTGATTCTGGCGATAATTGAAAGGCACTTTCGGTCTTAGGGGTTTTAGCCGTTTTTTTCCGAGTGGCGGCAGCTTCAGGTTCTGCAAAGGGTCGATCATCATTCAACAGCGGTCCTGCGGGCTGATCTTGGCCGGTCAGCGTCCTGCGAAATTTGGACAACATGGAAGATGATGTTGTTTCTTTTCTAACTGAATCTGCGGCTTCAGTGGCAAACGATGGTTGCTCCGCCAGCGGCGCGGGGTTTTCACTATGAACGGAATCGATTGTCTCAGGTGCTGGAGGTTTTACGGAATCAGGAAGACTGAGCGGTTCAATGGCGGGTTCCGGTTCGCGTGGCGGCGGTGTGAAACCATGGCTAGGATCTAGCAGGTTAATTCCATCTGCGGTTTTGCTCAGTGATTCGCGCGGCGCGGTCGTGAGTTTGTCTTCCGGCAATGCACTGATCAATGTGAGGGAGAGAGAATCGCCCATTGACGGATCGACCGCAGCACCGAATAGCAGGTGGGCACTTTCCGGGATGAACTTTTGCAAGCGCTGCATCAATAATTCAATTTCATAAAGCGTTAGGTCCTCGCCGCCGCAAAGGTGAACGAGAACAGTCTGAGCTTGTTTGAGCAGTGAACCTTGATCTAGCAGCGGGCTGGAAAGTGCATTGTGCAGCGCGCGGCTGGCGCGGTCCTTGCCCTTGGCAATGCCGGAGCCGAAAAGACAGCGCGAGCGGTTAGTCCGTAGTGCGCTCATGAGATCGTCCAATCCGACATGGATCAATCCCGGGCGGACAACTAAGCGAATCACTGCCTTGATCGATTCGCAAATCATGTGGTCAGCAGCGACGAATGCCTCGTGGATGCCTTGTTTGGCGAGAACGAGTTCGCCCATGCGATTGTTATCAAATGTGACTAACGCATTGGAAAGCACTGCGAGCTCGTTGAGTGCAGTTTCCGCTTGTTCTCTGCGGCGTCTGCCTTCGAAAGCGAATGGCATGGTGGCAAAAACGACGACAAAGGCGCCTTCTTCGCGAGCGATGCGCGTGACGATGGAGCAGGCTCCTGAGCCTGTGCCGCCGCCGAGGCCCGTGCAGAGAAAGACGATGCGGCGACCTTTCAGTGCGGCGCGGATTTGATCTTCGGATTCTAACACAGCTTGGTGGCCCAAGTCGGGGTCTCCGCCAGTGCCGAGTCCTTTGGTCAGATTGAGTCCTAACTGGATTTTCTCTGTTGCTAGGCACGAGCCCAGTGTTCGGATGTCGGTGTTAAGGGCTAACAGTTCCGCTCCCTCCATGCCATCGAGCGCGATGCGTTCTAGCATGTTAGCACCGGCCCCGCCGAGACCGATGATTTTTACGGATGTGGTAGGGATGATTTGCTGTGGATCGCGTGAATATGGGATCATGGTGGTGATGTGGGTGAGGTTGGTATGGTTAGCGACCGAACGGCCAGAACAGCCGTCCTATCCGGCTGAAGCAGCCTTGAGGAACGGCCTTTTCAGTTTCAAGAATTTGAGCGTAGCGGATCAGTCCGATGGCAGTGGCGTAGCGGGGATCTTTAAAACTCGCCTGCACGCCGCTGATTTCCGGAAGTTCCGGGCGATAAATGTCGCGGCCGAAAACTTCGAAGGCGAGTTCGCTAAAGCCGCGCATCAGGCTGGTGCCACCAGTTAGAAACACGCCGCTGCCGATTGCTTCCACGGACCCTTGTGGCAGCCGATGCAGAACAAGTTGCAGAGTTTCTTCTAACCGCTGACGGATAACTTCATTAAGCACGGCGCGGTTCACTTCGACTTCTGCGAATCCGCGATCATCGGTGAGGCGTGCGGTGCCGACTGAGCGCACTGGATCGGCGGATGCATCACCCTCGGTGATTTTGAGGCGTTCTGCTTTGGAAAATGGCAGTCCGGTGACGAGGTGAATGTCGTTAGTGATGTGGTCGCCACCCACGGGGATGCAGCCAGAGGCGGTGATCGCGCCGCCGAGGTAAAGCGCGTAATCGGTGGTGCCTGCGCCGATATCGATGACGAGAGCGCCGCTTTCCCGCGCCTCGCGATCCAGTGCCATCTGGGCCGTGGCGATGGGGGAAAACACGATGTCATCGACCTCTAACGGCATTTCGCGAACTAACTTGATACTGTTCTGAATGCGTGTGCCGATCCCATGCACGACGTGAAAATCGGCTTCTACGGTTTTGCCAAACAAGCCTGCAGGAGAAGATGCGTGTTCGAGACCATCTAGCCAGTAATTGCGAATGATTGGGTGGAGATATACGTGATCTGCTGGAATGTGAACCTCGCGAGCGATGGTGCGAGCTTCTTCGACATGTTCTTGGCTAACCACCGGTTCGCCATCGGGCAGGCGATAGGTGCCGCGGTGGTTGACGCCTTGGATGTGTGCGCCGGTGATTGCTAGAAATACACTGCCGATCTCGACGTCACTGGCATCTTCTGCCTTGGCGAGAGCATCTTTCAGGCAAGCGCGGATTTGTGAGTAATCATATATCTCGCCCTTGCGGATTCCTGCGCTTTTGGTTTCTCCAATGCCAAGGATTTTCACAGCGCTGTCCGCCTTGACTTCGCCGACGACGAGACAGGTTTTGCTGGTGCCGATTTCGAGTCCGACGTGGATTTTCGTGCGACGTGCCATGGAAATGAGACTGAGTCAGTTAGTTTCGGTTGAGGATTTTATTCATATCGCGGCTGCGGCGGTCTGCACCTTCTGCGGAAGCATCTTGAGTAGGGACGAGGATGGCCTTGGGCGGAGTGATGCCGTCGCGAATCGTGATCGGGATGTTGTATTTGGGAATCAAGTTGATGGTGTCGATGATATAACCTTTTTCCGCAGCGTGATCGAGAGCGGTGCGCAGGCTTTCGATTTGGCGGTCGTGGTCACCGAGGGAAAATGTGGCAGAGGTTCCGTGACGGGTTTTTACTAACAGTGACCATGCGTTGGCTTGTTGGATTGAATCGATCCAGCGCAAGGAATCCGGATCTGCATCACGCGCGGCATCTAGCAAAAGAAAACAATGTTCTAATTCTGCTAGTTCAATTTTTTTAGCGGGAGTCGGCGGATTGTTTGATGGGATGGGCAACTCGATGATCGGCAGATTGACGGCGGCTGGCGTGAGAAGCGCAGGGCATGGGAATGCCGTGCCATGTTGATCGACTAAAGTGGAGCCAGTCTCACGAATTTTTGTTAGGTCATCTCCCTGAGAGGAAATCCAAGCGACTGGAGAGCGGGCGATGATCTGAACGTGCAGTGTGCCTGGCGGGTGGCGTTCGACTTGGGCGTCAATAATTTCTGGCAGCGCGTTCAATCGATGCATGGCATCATTGATATCGATTTCGAATAGGTTGGGTGGGTTGGCGAGATCGATGCCGACTGTGGTGGCGATTCCCATTTCGTTAATCACCGGATTGGAGTTGAGTTTGATCACCCTGAGTTGGAAGTCGGGGTTTTTAAAAAACGCATGTTCGACGCCGCACCAGACTCCCCAGCTCGCTGCTGCTAGAATTCCTAACACGCATGAAAGCTTCAGAGTTTTGCTGCTGAATTTGAGGAAACCGAACCAGACTGTGCGTTTGGTGATCACGCGAGCACGCAGCACACTTTGGTGTGATTTGCTGCGGTGTTTGGTGGTTTTGCGTTTCATGCGCGGAGTTTCAGTGAGATTTCGGCGATGGTTTTACAAAGTTCCGGAAAAGATATGCCGATGGCGGCTGCTGCTTTCGGCAGTAAGCTGGTTTCCGTCATGCCTGGGATGGTGTTAGCTTCCAACACAAACGGGCGGTTTTCTGAATCCAGCAGAACATCCACGCGTGAGTAGATTTCCACGCCGAGCGAGCGGTGCGCAGCAAGCGCAACAGCTTGCACTGCGAGGGTGGTAGCCTCGTCAAGATCGGCTGGGCAAATGTATTGGCTGCCTTTCGCGCCTGATAGCCACGGGTATTTGCTGGCCATGTCATACACACCTTCTGGCGGAATGATGTGGACGATTGGAAGCGCGGTGTCATCGAGAATTCCGACAGTTAGTTCGATGCCTTCAATGAATTCTTCTACCAGAATGTCATTGCCGTATTTTGCGGCATCGGCGATGGCGGCTGCGGCATTTGTCTGGTCGCGCACGATGTGGACGCCCACGCTAGAGCCTTCCCGCGGCGGTTTTACGACGAATGGCGCAGAAAACGATGGCAGACATGGTCCGCTGGAAACGTCGATGATTTCTGCGCGGGGAGTCGGCACGCCAGCGGCGACGAAGGCGGCTTTGGCGAGGTTTTTATCGAAAGCAGTGCGGCTGCTAACCATTCCTGCTCCGGTGTAGGGAATGCCCATGTTTTCTAGGGCTTGTTGGAGTTGTCCGTCTTCGCCGAAGGTGCCATGGATCACGTTGAACGCGAGATCTGTGCCAGGCGGGAGATCGATGACAGTGCCGATGACGTCCACCGGCGTGACATCCAGTCCGAGGCTGCGCAGTGCTTTGACGACTGCGTTTCCCGATGCCAGCGAAACTTGGCGCTCGGAACCGGGGCCGCCCATTAAGACAGCAATTTTTATAGATTCTAACATATTATTAAAATGTGGTTTCGTCTTCGCCGAGGATTTTTACTTCGGTTTCCAATTCGATGCCATGTTTTGTGAGGGCTTTGTGTTGGATTGAATCGATGAGTTGCAGGATGTCTTTGGCGGTTGCGCCGCCTTGATTGACGAGGAAGTTTGCGTGCACATCGGAGACGGCGGCGTGGCCGATGCGAGATCCCTTGAGTCCGAGAACATCGATTAGACGTCCTGCTGGGATATCCTCAGGATTTTTGAAAGTGCATCCTGCGGAAGCCATAACGGGTTGGCTTTTTTTGCGTTTTTCACGGGAATCTTCCCAACGTTGTTTGATGTTAGCAGGGGCGTCAGACTTTCCTCTGAAAACTGCTTGCAACGCGAAGTTGCGCCGTAGTTCGGGGACATTGCGGTAGTTAGAAACGATCTCCTCGCGCTCGCGGGTGCGGATGACGCCGTCTTCATCGAGAAAGGTGACACGCACGACTTGATCGAAGGTTTCGATGCCCATCGCGCCAGCATTCATGCGCAACGCGCCGCCGACATTTCCGGGAATTCCTTCCATCCACTCGAATCCGCCGATGCCACTGGCTGCGGCCATGCTGGCAAGTTTTTTCAAGCGCACACCGGCGCCTGCGGTGATTTCGTTGCGGCTGCCCACGGTGACATCGGAGAACGCACCGCCACATGGATGGATGACTGCGCCGCGGATGCCGCCGTCACGAACTAACAAATTAGATCCACGGCCCACGACACGCACTGGGATGCCGCGTTCGCGACAATAGGCGACGAGAAATGCGAAGCCGTAAAAACTATGTGGCTCCATCCAAAACTGGGCGGGTCCACCGACTAACAGAGTCGTGTGGCGACTCATCGACTCGTAAAGTTTTCCATCGATTTCGCCGGGTGGCATCTGGGCGCGCATTTCCTCTATCACTTTGAGATCGTTGGCGATACGAGTGCCGGCTTCATGGACATTTCCTGCGCCGAGAGTGACGAGTAAGTCGCCGGGTTGTAGGGCATTGCCGACAGCGTGGTGAGCTTTTGATAGATCTGCTAGATAAGTGGAAGGCACGACGCCGTGGCGGTTCATCGCATCCACCAATGTTTGGCCTGAGATTCCTTCAATGGGCTTTTCCGAAGCCGGATAGACATCGCTGATAAAAACGAGATCTGCCAGTTGCAGGACTTTGCCGAAGTCATCAGCGAGGGCCTGAGTGCGAGTGTAGCGGTGCGGTTGGAACAGCACGACGAGGCGTGTCGGCTTCAGCGAGCGAGCTGTTTCTAAGGTGGCGGCAAGCTCAGACGGGTGGTGGCCGTAGTCATCGACGATGCGGTAGTTTGCGGATAGATATTTGGTTTCGAAGCGTCGTTTCGCACCGGCGAAAGTCGATAGAGCGCGTGCGACCAGTGAAAATTCTGCGCCACAGGAATCTGCGAGAGCGATCGCGGCGAGTGCGTTGAGGATATTGTGGCGGCCGGGGATGCCGAGTTCGACATCGCCGAGCACTGCGCCGTTTTTGACCACGGTGAAAGCGGATGAGCCTTTGAGATCGCGGACATCGGTGGCGGTGTAGTCTGCATCCTCCCAGCCGTATGAGACGGCGTTTTCACGTTCTGAGCAGAGTTCGTGGGCCACGGGGTCTTCCGCGCAATAGACGAGCTTGCCGGTCGTGTTCGAAGCGAGGGTGGTGAAAACTTCACAGATGTGGTCGAGGTCCCGGTAGAAATCGAGGTGTTCTGCTTCGATGTTGAGAATCACCGAATGTTCGGGGTGATAGAGCGCGAGTGTGCCATCGCTCTCATCGCCTTCTGCGACCATGAATTCGGCTTCTTCGGACCAATTTGCGTTGGTTCCGAGGATTGGGATTTCTGCGCCGACGTAGTGGCTGGGTTTATGACCGGCCTCGCGCAGGATGTGGGCGGTCATCGCGGAGGTGGTGGTTTTACCGTGGGTTCCGGAGATGATGATGCCCTTGCGCGTGTGGAGAATGGCTGCGAGGCATTCGGCGCGGCGGAGCAGCGGGATTTTGGCAGCGACTGCAGCGGCGTAAGCGGGGTTTTCCGCGCGGATGGCGGAAGAAAAAACCACGATGTCTGCGCCTTTCACTGCGGCTGCAGTGTGGGGAGAGGAAAAAATGAGCCCCTTGCCCTGCATGCGCTCGGTTTCCGAGGTGGTCACGCGATCTGAGCCGCTGACTTTGTGACCCATGCCTAACAAGAGTAATGCCAAGCCGCTCATGCCCGAGCCGGCCACGCCGATGAGGTGGATGTGCAACGGTGTGCTGCGGTCGGTGAGGCGAGTGCTGAGGGAAATCATGGAGAGTTGAGAGTGGCTTCGATGGCTGCGCAGACGCGGTCGGCGGCGTCCGGGATGGCGAGTGCGCGGGCGGCTTTTGCCATGCGTTTGTAAGTTGGCAAGTCCTGAAGGATCGAAGTGGCCAAATCTGCGAGTTTTTCTGCGCTCAGATCGCGTTCTTGCACCAGCGTGGCTGCGCCAGCTTTTGAGAAAACTTCCGCGTTGCGAGTCTGGTGGTCGTCTGCGGCGAAAGGGTAGGGGACCAGGATCGACGGATGGCCAGAAATGGAAATCTCAGTGAGGCTGGAGGCTCCGGAACGTGCGATGACTAGATCTGCGATGGCATAGGCGGCGGGCATTTGGTCGCAGAATCCCAGCACTTTGTGGCCGGGCCGATGATTGGAGATTTCTGAAACGCGTTCGAAGTCCAACGCTCCGGCGATGTGCAGGATTTGAGTGTCCGCGGGGAGTTCGGCGGCGGCTTGTGCGCACAGTTCGTTCAAGCGCCGCGCTCCTTGACTGCCGCCGGTGACGAGGATGGTGGTTTTTTTTGGATCGAGACCGAACATCGCGGCTGCGGTTTCGCGATCTGGGAGCTGGAGGATTTCTGGCCGGACTGGCGTGCCGGTGGTCACCGTTTCGCGGCTTGGGAAAAAGGATTTTGCGGCTTCGAGTCCGAGAAAAACTTGGGTGCAAAATCGGCTGGTCAGCACGTTGGCACGACCGGGACGTGCGTTCGAATCGTGGATGAAGGTTTTGAGACCGAGTTTGTGGCCGGCTAATACTGGCGGCAGTGAGGTGAATCCGCCCATGCCAAGTACCGCATCTGCGCGGAACTCACGCAGGATTTTCTTACAGCGACCAATAGAATCCCACGTTTTCCACAGAAATGGCAGCATTCGCGGTGAAAATGTCGGCGGCTTGGCCACGGCGGGCACGGTCATGAACCGCAAATGGGAGTATTTTGCGGAGGCCTCCGCATCGACTTTTTTTTCTGAAATCAGCAGCATCACCTCATGACCACGGGCGCACAAAGCTTCTGCCACTGCGATCCCGGGAAACAAATGTCCTCCGGTGCCACCACAGGCGATGACGATTTGATGAATTTTGGACACGCTGAAAAATGGGGAAATGATGCCAAAGAGGTGAGATATTTCGCTTTTTAAAACCTCTTCGGCAAAACCTAAACAAATCTTAATAATCAGGCAATGACCAAAATGTTACAATAGATTTTTTCCTCAGAAAGCGGGCGTTTCCCGTTGAATTTGCCGGTCATGGCAAAGGTCCGATGCCGACCAAGTCGCGATCTTCGCGAGCGGCTTCGAGGAATGTTTCATCCATCGTGATGGCTTGTTTCAGATGGTTGCGGGCGCGGGCAGCCTCGCCGAGGGTCCAGAGGTAACAGGCCAGATTGTAGTGAAAGATGGCCATTTCAAACAGTTTCTTGGGGCCGCGCAGCAGCCAATTGCAGGCTGCGAGCGTGTCGCCCGTTTCGTGCAGACAGAAGGCAGCGCGGATGAAAAAAATGGGTTCATTCGCGGCTTTGAGGCAGAGCAGGCGAGCCGTGTCTGATGCGGAATTCCATGCTTGGCATTCCATCTGAGCGGCGAGTTTGAGCTCTAATGCCTCGCGCTGTGAGCGAGCTTCCATCGGCAAGGATTCGAGTTCGACCAGAGCCTCATCGGCGATTCCGAGTTCGAGCCACCCGGTAGCTGCCTGCAACGTTTTGATTACGCCCATCCCTGTGACTTTATCGACGATCATTTCTGATGCAATCATGGAGCGGAGGATTTTTCCGGCTCAGTTGATGATGCGGCGCATCGGGATCATGTTGGAGTATTCAAATCCCTGTTTCTTGAAAAACTCCTGGGATTCGGCGCTGATGCGGTCGGTGAGTAAGGTGATGCGTTTGAAGTTTTTGCGCTTGGCGAAGTCGGCGACGTAATCGACGAGCATCGCGCCATATCCTTGACCGCGGTGGTCGGGGTGAATGACCACGTCTTCCATTAGAATGACAAATCCGCCGCGTGCGGTGGAGATGGTGAAGAGCAAGTTCACCATGCCGAAGATGCGGTCGTGGTTGCGGATCACGAAGATTCTACCGCGGTTCGGCTGCTCGAGGATCAGGCGCAGTCCGCGCTCTTGGATTTCGCGATCAGGTGAAAAATCACCGGAGCGTGAGAAAAGACCCATCACCAGTTCAGTGAGAGCTGGAAGGTCCTCAATGGTGGCCGGTTCCACGTGAGGTGGGTCGTTTTGTCCGTGATGCGCTGGCGTGTTCACGCCGATAGTTGTGACAGGATTTTCACCGAATGACACGAATTTTTCATCGCAAAGTCATCTCCTGCGGACTGATTGAATCAGTTGCCGATGAATTCTTTTCTGCGCTCTTCGAGCACGACGAGCCAATTCATCATGGTGATGGGTGGTAAGGCAAGCGGGTTAGTGATCGGTAGCAGGTTTACCGTGATGTTGCCGGCAGTTAGAGCGAGGCCATCCTTGTTTTTTGAATCGAGCGGGCGGACCGGGTTTTGACTGGTGTCGCTTGCAAGGGACCCAATTTGCCCGCCTAGGGAGATGGAGAAAGCATTGCTATCCACACCATAACGTTTATCAGGCACAAATAACGAACAAGGCGGATAGTGTTGTCCGGCGGCAGGAGTGTATCCGGGGGGCGGCGGTGTAGCGTACTCTGTGATGTTAAAATCGTCTCCAATGAAAGTGCGGAGATTGGAAACAAGAGAAAATCCTGTGGTGAAGTCGGTCAAGTTATTGCATTCTTGGAGGATCAGGCCGTAATCCTCGAGTTCAATGTCTGTGCAGGGGACATTCGGTTGGCGAAGTAAGACGCTGCCGGTTGCAGCGGTATAGTCCACGTTGACTACCAGTGAGTTATTTACTTCAGGTGGATCAGCACCGATAGCGGCTAGAAAGCTGCTGAACCTCATCGGATAGACGGCGACGCAGATTTTTCCATTTGCTAGTTTCTTTAATTCGAATGGGGAATGGGGTGGTAGTCCGGCGGCTAGCGGGTAAATCTCTGTTTCTCGGACCCCAGCACTCATATAAGAGAAGCGCAGCTCGGTCGGATAGGTCGGTCTCGGACCTATTGGGCCTTCGGCGTCAGTGATGTCCAACTGCATCTTGCACTGCAACGCGCCGATTGAGTAGTTGTTCCATGTCGTGGGTGACAAGGTACTGCTCTCGGTGGCGTGTACAAAGCGGTCAAAGAAATCCCCGCCGCGGTTGATCGGAATGAAGGCGACGCGACCGCTTTCTGAGGAAAGTGAAACCGGGAACGCATCGCTCGGGTCGAGGTTCATCATCTGGTGCTCTTCGCGTTGTCCCGGGGTGAATGGGCGAGCACCAAGGTCCATGCCACCAATTCTGGTGCCGGCGGCTAGGGTCATGCTGCGGCGGCTGGATAGACCTGCAAGAGCGCGATCACCATCCACTGCGGCCCTGCCCGCGAAGACGTTTCCATCGATGTTAACGAATCTCCAGTTCTCACCGGATTCGAGTCTGCCAAGCGACATGAATGAGGAGGCGGAAATTGCCAACTGGGATGGAATTTCATAGATCGAAAGCACCATGTCGCGAGACGGGCGTGTAAGCTGAGTTTGGCCGACATCATTGGCAGACATGTTGAGTGAGAATGCCCACCAGTTTCGCCTCGCCACGAAGTTTGAGCCGGGCGTGGCGTAGCCGAAGTTGATATTTGGGTAAGTGAGAATATTGAAGTTTGGAGAGGCACCGGCGGCTAGGCCAACCCCGCGTTTTTCATTGGAAATGATTGGATAAGTCGAGTCTCTCGCCGGGATATCGCCATTGCCCGTTCTCAGGACTGGCGGGTAGCCGATTTCAGGAGTGAAGTTGGCGGTGTCTGAAATCGTGCCAGATGACACATAGCCTGGACCGGGGTTGGCGGTGTTGGAAATCTTCGCCGCTCTGAAAATGAGGTTGGGGTTTGCGAGGGTTGAGTCGCCTGCATTTGAAATTTTAAGATTGGCAATGTTGAGCGTGGCTTGCAGGCCATTCGAAATGGAAGTTCTGGCATTGGCCATGTCCAGCGACTCGGTGAAGATCGTCTGCCAGCTCAGCGGAGCACGGGTGGCGTCGTTGGAGTTTGAGTTGTTCATCATCGCGCGCATGGCGCGATTGGGCGTGATGGCGACGATTGAACGCAGAACGGCATCTTCTTTTTCTGCGTAGTCAGTTTGCATCTGCACGCTTGACTGGGTCTTGTGCGCGGAAGAAGCGCGACGGTATGCAGATACCGTTAGTGCGGTTAGAATCGCGCCGGTGGTGAGCACAAGCAGGTATGATGCGAAACCGGGTTTGCGTCGGCGTTTGATGGGGTTAGTTTTCATTATTGCATGCTTCCTGAATAAGTGATGCGTTCGTCGGCCGGTCCATCGAGTTGCATCCGGAGCAATCCATCCACAGTGGCGAAACCTACATCTCTTGGAGTTTTTGTAATATACCACTCAGGAGCACCAACAGCACCATTATTTCTTACTATGTAATAAAAAAGCGCCGGTCCTACATCGGGGTTATCGTCTGGAATGTTGTGGAAAGCGAGGATGGTGCGGCGTGGAGGATCTCCATTGGGTTGGCGAAAATACATGACTAAGAAATTAGACTCTGCAAGCGTTGGGTTGGTTCCTGCTTGAGCCTGTGCAAATGTCTCATGCAGGCTGAATCGGTCTGCTTTTCCGACCAGTTTGCTCACATGCATGCTGATGATAGGTGCTTCTTCTGTGAGAAAACTTTGGGCTTGGAAAATTTTCAAAAAGGCGAGTTGCTGATTGAAAAGTGCGAGAGTCATCGCGCCGATCGCCATGCTCAACATCACGCCCATGGAGAGTTCGATCAGGGTGAAGCCCTTGTGGATGGATCGGTGTTTGGTCTTCATTGAGAGCGCAGCACGGTTCGGGATTTGGCATAGGTGCGTGCCCCAATCCGGTAGGTTAGCACACTCTGGGCTTTCCAGATTTCCATGGCGGAAGGATTGGTGGCCTCGTTACCAGCTCCGCCATCGCCTATGTTGTTGGGATCCGGATAACGAATGCGGGTGACGGTGCCCATGATCGGCACACCGCGCGGAAGTCTGCCAACTTCCACGGCTGTCACGGCAGTGGCTGGAGCGACCGGCCATGGAGAATCGGCCGCCACGAGATTTTCGAAAGGGATGCGTTCGGCAAAGGCGCGCTCGTAGGTTAGGTAAGCATCAGAGACCGTCTGTTGGACGATCCATTGGCGTGGGGCTAGAATATTGAGAGAGAGTTTGAGTAGGGCCAGTCCCAGCACTGTCAGAATCGACAGCGTGATCATGGTTTCCATTAAAATCATTGCCGACTTGAGCGATCCTTTCTTGCGAAATGCACCGGAACCCGTGAAGCTCGCCCCATGCACCGACCTTCCCGTACATTGGCATGGGCCGCCGTGATTCTCTTGCTCGCCTCGGGCTGCGCTGGCGCACAAGCCCTGCTTGAGCCGCCTTTCGGGCTGCGCTGGGGAGATTCTCCGGAAAAGTTGATTACTTGGGCGTCCCGACATTCGCTGGATGTTACTATTTCTTTGCCCGGAGATCAGCCAGGATTTCGCAGTCTGAAAATCGAGCCTCGCAAGGGTTTTTTGCCAGAAACCAAGGCCGCAGCAGTTGAGGGTCGCTTTCTCGGCGGTAAACTTTTCGAGCTGACCGTTCACTACTTTGACCGTGCGGCTGCCGCAGATGCGATGGAAGCGCGGTTTGAAGAACTCAAAAAGCAGGTCACTCGCGAACACGGCGCACTTCTCCCCAACCAGCAGCAACGAGTGGTTGAGGACAAGTTTGTTACGCGGACGCAGTCGTTTCATCGGGAACCGGTCAAAGGGTTATTCCTCCTCTTGGCTTACACCGAAGTGGAGGATTTGTTGAGGAAAACCAAGGATGCGCGTTTTTCGTTGATCTATCGAAATGACAATTACAGGAAGGAATTGGTCGAGGAGATTAAAACTCCCTGACTCATTCGATGGTGGTGAATGTGCCGTTTAATCTCAGTGATCGGTCCACATCAAAACTTATGATACAAGGATTACCTTCAGTATCCTCGATGAATTCAAAACCGAACTGAGGTGTATTCATGATCAACTGGATTGTCCATCGACAGTCTTCAGTGATCAAATGATCATACTTATCAACAGGTATGGTGTAAGAGGATGGGGCGCCTTCCGGGTTTATACGTTGGGAACCCGGAAGAATCTGACCAGCCTTCCCATCTACTCGATCGCCTTTGTAAATTTGAGCCTCGATGGTTGCGCCCGGATAGACATCTTTCGTGGTAAATGTTATTTTGGGGAACGATAGGCGGATCTTATCGTCTTGAGCTATCCCAGTGATTGCACCATCTGCCACAGGCCAAATCTTAATTAACCCACTAGCGATCTCAGATTCAGGGATATTATTTTTAACGTCAGCAAGCGAATAAATTGAGAATCGTTCCTCGCCCCTAATTTTTAAATCGTCACCTGGAATCAAGGTGTAAAAAGTTATAGTGGGTTGCGGACCTACAGTACTGATTGAGAACTGCTCCTTCAGTGTCGCCTGAGAGCGGTCAATGCCGATGCCGGTTCCGTCCGGGCCATAGGATTGCACGTGATGTAAGAATTTAACGCTTTTTGAGCACAGTTGAGCATCCGCACTATTTAGAATTCCATCGACGGAAATATCGACATAAAAGGGCTGATCCGCCCGGGTTTCTGGAATAATGGTATTTCTGCCATCACCTGTAATCTTGATTGTTGCCGCTGGGGTAGAGGCTCCGACGTAACAGGTTTTAAGAGGATAGGATTTAATTCCGTCTAGACCCGAACTTACCGTATATAAATCAAATCGAGCACCGCCCGGATCAACTGCGAGTTCGGATGGTTGATTGCCAGTTGGCAGTACATTTACACCCCATTGGACTCCGGTCGGGAACTGAGTCTGACGGATGAAATTTGTGTAAGTTGTTTGGGCTGGTGCTTGGGGTAGGCAAAATAAACAGGCCGCTAAACTGCGAATGAGTAATGTTTTCATAGGGATTGTTATTTTTTGGGTGTTACTTTTGATGTGTCTTCTGTGATCTCCTGAATCTCTTCTTTCGGAGTTTTAAGTGGTAGCACTGAGATCGGTCCGTTCATGTAAGTTGCAACAACCAGATTGGCACTTTTTCCGATACTAGTGGTGGTTGCCTCGGCAAGTGGTTTGTTGCCTTCTGCCTGTACCCTACTGACTTCAATGGTAGTAATCCATCCACGGTTCTGGGCATAAAATTCTGACCAGCTTAGGATTTTTGATCCCAGTTGGAATTTGAGTCGATCCGCGAAATTTTTTGGCAAGCTAAGAATTGCCCGTTTTGGGATAAGGGTCGCCGCCCCGTTGAAGCAGATAATATCTGACTCACTGATTAGATCCTTTGGTTGGTTGACAATGGAAGGATCTGGACCCTGGGTGGGTTTGAGCAGCTTGTGCATCGGATTTTCCTGCGCGGCCTTGCGACGAGCCAAATTTAGTTGTTCGCGGGTGGGAGACTTCTTTACAGTGAGATTACTGGCGTTTTCCGCTGCCATGCAAGGTAGGATGAAAATGAGGGCCCAAGGAATGGCAGCGATGTTTTTCATGATATTTCTGAACGAATAATTACTTCATTTCGTCGTCAACACCGCCAGATGGATCGACCGTTCCGTTTGGCCCACCATGGCCATTACCAGGGTTTGATGAGTCAACGCCGTCGAGATTGTTGCCGTGGCCATTATTGGGATGACCGGTACTGAAGGTGACAAGCAATACCATGTCCTGATAATCAAAACAAGACAAGCTGTGGTTCGTTTGGCCAAGTTCCATCATGATGATAGCACTGTTAGCGCCGATCTTAATTTTACCGAAGCTGTCCAGATATGGTTTCAGGTAACCCGCTAAGGTGGAAGATTGATGCAGCGGAAAGCTGGTGGGTGGAGTTGCTCCATTGACCAGCGCGATAACCTGTAAGTTTGAACTTAGTGTGGTGTATAAATCAGACCAGGTCCCATTTTTTACGTAGCGCCCGGCAAAATCCAAGGTGTCACCCCTTTTGAGCTTTTTGATGTAAAGTGAGTATTTGGAATCGATGGCTGCGCTAGTGCCGTAGAAAAGCTGTCGATAAGGGCCTTCATTCAGGCTAAAGCGTGCTTCGGCGGCAAGTGCTGTGCTTCCTTGGGTAGAGTCGCAAGCTGTAATACCTGTGCCGATGGGCTGCACGGATACGTAGGTGTTATTTTGGTTCACTACAAGGGTGCCCGGAGGGTCCACATTCCCAATGTTTCCACCGCTTCCGCCACCGCTTCCGCCACCGCTTCCGCCACCGCTTCCGCCACCGCTTCCGCCACTGCCACCGCCACCGCCACCGCCACCGCCACCGCCAAACGAGCTGGGATAAATAATACTCCAATTCAGATCTGGTTTAGTGCCAGTTCGTACCACTGTAGGTGATGCCGAAAAATAGGCAGCTTCAGGTTCTCCAGGAATTGTGCTGGGTGTGGCTGGTTTTTGTACGGGTTGAGCTGCGAGTAACACTGCAGGAAATAGAGTTGTCACGGTAACTGCGGCTGCTGATAGAGCAGCAAAATATTTGGTTTTCATGGTTGGTTGTATGGTTGGATGTTAGTTAGGCTTTTTCGTCTACACGTTTCAAAAGAGGAATATTTTTTTGGGAGACGGGCGGCTCGGAACGGGCAAGGGCATGGGGTCTGCGGGATAGTGCTTGGACCATACCGATTCGGGACAGAACCCCGATCCGGGCCGCCTGAGGGAATCATTGGGACAATGAAATCTCAGGAAAGGTGGGTGTGGATGTTATTTTCTAGTTCGTTGCGTCAGGGGTTGGGTGTGGAACAACAGGATCAGGTGAGAGTGTTCAGTGTTGCGGCAGCGCGAGGCCATTGGACCAATCAAGCCATGGGCCTTTTGGCACTTGGCGGTCATTCACGAAGCGCCATTCGACGGTCGATCCGCTGCGAAGTTGGAGAAAATCACACACAGCAGGGCTGAGGTCGATGCCCGCAGCTTGATTGCGGTTTGGGCGTGGGGATTCTTTGCCGAAAACATATTGCCAGTGATCGACTTCGAATGGTCCGACATCTTCCCATTGGGCGTAGCAGACGCGACCTTCGTGATGGATTGCCAGCCAGCGGCCTTTGCAGACGGAAATGCCATCACCACGGTAAGCTTCCCAGAACCATGGGATCACCTCAGATGCCTCTGGGCGGTGAACACCACCTTTGGCAACGTCGTTATAGGGAAGAGCGATGTAAAACGGATTGAGCGTCGGGTCAAATCCTCTGGGGCAATGCCCCTTGCGGCGATCTGGGTCATCATAACCGCCAAAATTTGCCTGCCAGTTTTGGTCCCACGCACTCATGGTGTTGGGAGTTGGGTTGTTTTGCGTCGGTAATTCACCCACCCAGAAGACTGTGGCGATCACGTTGCGTTTCCACGGTGTGCTGTCCCGCATCGAATTTTGGGAGCACTCAATGACCACTCGTGCCGTGGAAGGAATTCCGTAGGGGTCGCTCAAGGCCGGTAATTCATCGCGCCGGTTGTTCAAAAATCGCTCGTGAGCTCCATCCAGGCGATCCGACAGACGGGCACCACTGGCGTCTCCCAGTAGGGCGGCGCTCAGGATTCCAGATGTTAGCCAGATAGTTTTCATGCCTCTCGGTGGATAAGTGGGGTGATTTGCACTCGAACTTGACACGGAGAATAGACTTTTAATTCATCTTCACAAGAGAAATCTTTTGAAAGTTTGAACATTTATGAAGTCTAGTTGTCCGTATATTAAATTTGCTTATTTTCAATGACTTGTGATGGAACTTTTGCAGAAGAATGATCAGAAATTCAAATGTTTTTTAGGGCATAATTTCCGAAAAAAAGAATTTTTTAATTTGAATTAAACTTACTTTAGAAAACATTGAACAAAATAAAAGATATATATTTAACGCGACCGCGTAGGGTCATGCGGCACGAAGCAAGAGGTCTGTTAGAAGCTTTAGAGAGTTTGAATTACTTACCGCGCCGCGCAAAGCAGCTCTTGTGAGTTTGGGCGAAACTTGCTTGCATTGGATCATGCTTGAGGATGATTTCAGCGATGTATTGCGGAAGGCCATGTTGGGGCGGGCGTTCAAGTTGGCGGGAGTTGCTCGCTGCACGGGTTTGGAGGAGGCTGCTATTTTGGATTTTTTGAATGGTGGATTTTCGGTGGAGGTGGCGCGTCGGCTTGCAGGGGCGCTTGGTTTAAAAGAAGAGGCATTTGCTAGACATGATCGATATCAGCCACGTGGGTTGGATCTCGGTGGGGTGGAGCGCTTGGATTTGGCGTTTGAGGGCGATCGCGTGAATGCTTGGTTGATTCGAGAAGGAGACGAACTTTTGCTTTTTGATGCGGGATATGACGCGGAGGAATTGATGCAAGTAATTGATTCTCTGTGCAATCGCTTACCGAGCCGAGTTTTTCTGACGCATGGTCACCGTGACCACATTGGGGCTTTGTCTGTGCTCTTGAGTGCAGGCGTTCCCGTTCATGCGGCGCAAATCTCGGGGACCATTCCGATGAAAGCGGACGATATTATAAAGTGTGGGTCTATTTTAGTGTGTGCCTGCGATTTGTCAGGACACGCCATGCCGTCGCTCGGCTATCAGGTTTCTGGCTTGTCGCAGGCGGTGCTGGTCACAGGTGACGCCTTGTTTGCCGGTTCCATCGGCGGCTGTCCGACTCCGCAGCGTTATCAACTGGCGTTGGAGCGATTGGGCCACGTTTTGGGCGAGCTTCCCGACAAAACGGTGCTGCTGCCCGGGCACGGACCTGCCAGCACATTGGGCGAGGAGCGGTATTCGAATCCTTTTTTGTGACTGAGGATTCAAGGACAAGGATCAAACGCCTGCTCCTTTAGTCGGGTCATTTCTGCATGGGGCATCGGCGTCGGATCTGGATATTCAAAGACTTCACCCTCGTAGTTCCGCAGGGTGACGCTGCCGGGGGCTGTATCGATCAGATAGTTCGGATTGATCGGGATTTTTCCGCCGCCGCCGGGGCCATCGATGACAAATTGTGGCACAGCGTAGCCAGTGGTGTGGCCGCGCAGGCCTTCGATAATCGAGACGCCCTCGGCGACTGGCGTGCGCAAGTGGGACGAGCCATTGATCAAATCGCATTGATAAAGGTAATACGGCCTCACACGGCACATCAACAGCTTGTGAACGAGGGTTTTCTGGATTTCCACTGAGTCATTTACACCGCGCAACAGCACACTTTGGTTGCCGAGTGGGATGCCGGCGTCGGCGAGTCGGCCGAGCGCAACGCGGACTTCGGTGGTGAGTTCCCGCGGGTGGTTGGTGTGGATGGAAATGAAGAGCGGGTGATGTTTTTTGAGCATCGCGCAGAGTTCCGGCGTGATGCGCTGGGGCAGAAAAATCGGGATGCGGCTGCCGATGCGGATGAACTGGATGTGCGGGATGGCGCGCAGACGGGTCAGGATTTTGTCCAGTCGGTCGTCTGGGAAAAGCAGTGGATCACCGCCGGAGAGCAGCACATCGCGGACTTGCGGGGTGTTTTCCAAGTAGCGGAATGCCGCTTCCCATTGGGTTTCCAGATGTTGTTCGCCGACACCGGAAACGACGCGAGAACGTGTGCAATACCGACAATATGAAGCGCAGCGGTCAGTCACTAAAAATAAAACTCGGTCCGGATAGCGGTGAACCAGCCCCGGGACTGGCATGTGGGCATCCTCGCCGCACGGGTCCGCGAGTTCTTCTGGTGCGTTCCAACCCTCCTCGATGCGCGGGATGACCTGCCGCCGGATTGGGCAGTCCGGGTTTTCTCGGTCGATCAGGTTGAAAAAGTGCGGCGTGATCGACATCGCGAGCTTGTGACCTGCGAGCAATACGCCCGCACGTTCGATGTCGGTGAGATCCAGCCGGGATTCGAGGTCAGAGAGCGAATCGACGCGGTTGCGGAGCTGCCATTTGGCATCGTTCCAATGAGTCATGGATTCCTGAGGCCAGTATCCGGGAGCGTGGGAAAGAAAAGTGGTTTCGAGATCGGTGGGTCGCATGGATGGCGTGAACGGATGCCAGTTTCGGATAGCTATGAAAAATCGCAATAGGGAATTACCGCAAATCCGCACAGTGTCGGGTGGCAAGAATCGCGGTCATCCATTTCATGGTCGCGGCAAGGTCGTGTCCTCAGAGTGGGCATCTGGATCATTCGCATCTTCGTCGTTGCCCGAGTCCACTTCGATTCCCTTGCGCATCTTGAGTGAGATCCATGGGCGGATCATGCCATAGACTAGATAGAGACTGAACAACACCACCGGCATGATGTAGCGGAAGCGCACGGTGATGAAGATCAACAGCATGGCGATCAGGATCGCAGGAACGGTGCCGCGTGTTTTCCAGCCGACTTTTTTGAAACTCGGATAGCGGATGTTGCTGATCATTAACAGCGAAAGTCCGAGCATCGCGCCGGCCAGCACATATTTCCATGCGCCGAGTTGGTGGTCGTCTTGATAGAGATCGATCAGTAAAAATGTTAGTGATGCAATAAAGCCCGCCGCCATCGGGATTGGCAAACCGCGGAAATCTGCCGAGTCATTGGGTTTTTTTGGCATCGCCGCGAGGCAGTTGAATTTTGCGAGCCGCATTGCTCCGCAGACCAGATAGATCAGGGCGATGGCCCAGCCAATATTGTTGGGCAGTGGGAAAAGCACCGCGCGAGACAACAGCAGGGCAGGTGCCATGCCGAAGGAAATGATGTCTGCCAGCGAGTCGAATTCTTGCCCGAATGGCGAATCTTGCCCGCCAAGTCGCGCTAGCCGACCATCTAGCATGTCGAAGATACACGAGCCGAAGATCAACAGAATCGCGTATTCATAATAGGGCTTCACCTGTTCGTAATACTCTTTTGCATCCGGGTGCGTGTTGCCGACTTCGAGCAGACCTTTGAAAATCATCAGCACGGCGAAAAATCCGCAGGCCAGATTACAGGCAGTCATCAGATTTGGCAGGAAGTAGATTTTGACTTCGTCGGTGTCGCGGTCCTTGGACATGTGCTGAGTGTAGCCTACGGATTAGCCCTCCGAACAGCCGAAATCCATGCATGAATCAGAAAAGGGTTGGATTTTGGTAAAATTGCGGTGGCAAATGGCAACACTTTCCAGCAATGTGCCTCCACGTGGAAACAGCCAATCCCCACCTCACATCCGATGCCAGCGAAATCAAAGCCAACCAAGCCCTGCATTCTGATCGTCACACCGGAGATTACCTATTTGCCGCAGGGCATGGGCAATCTAATGCAGAGGATGTCCGCGAAGGCAGGCGGTCTAGCAGATGTGTCGGCTTCGTTAGTCTCTGCACTGTTTGAGCTGGGCGCTGATGTGCATGTCGCATTGCCCAACTACCGCCGCATGTTTCAAGGAGACGTTTTCAACCTTCATGAAAAGGAACTGCGGAAATACTACGAAGCTCTGCCGGATACAAACATTCACCTCGCCGAAGACCGGATTTTTTACTACCGGGATCAGGTTTACAGCAATCAATCGGATGAATCGATGCGCATCGCGCTAGCATTCCAACGCGAGGTGATCAACCACATCATTCCGCGTGTCCGGCCAGATCTCATCCACTGCAACGACTGGATGACGGCGTTAATCCCGGCCATGGCCCGGCGTCGTGGAATCAAGAGTTTGTTCACCGTGCACAACATCCACACCCGCCAAGTCGAGCTATCCCGCGTCGAGGAGGCCGGGATCGATGCCGCCGAGTTTTGGATGAATTTGTTTTTCTGCGGGATGCCACACAACTACGATCATGCTAGATCGCAGATCCCAGTGGATCTTCTAACTTCCGGCATTTTTGCAGCTCATTATATCAACACAGTGAGTCCGCGGTTCCTCTGGGAAATTGTCGAGGGCTGGCATTCCGTCGTGCCGGATTCGGTGCGCGCAGAACTCCGTAACAAATACTTCGCTGGTTGCTCGGCCGGCATCCTCAATGCGCCGGATGTTTCCTATGATCCCGCCACCGATGATGCACTCGCGATGAATTTCACTGCGGGAAATCCAATGCAAGGCAAGGCTGCTAACAAAGCTGCGCTCCAGCGTGAATTGCAGCTCAAACAAGACCCAGACGCGCCCATTTTCTATTGGCCATCACGGTTAGATCCAGTGCAGAAAGGTCCGCAGATTCTCGCAGAAATTCTCCACTCGATCGTCTCGGACTATTGGGAGAGGGACTTGCAAGTCGTGTTTGTCGCTAACGGACCCTATCAACTTGCCTTTGAGCGCATCGTCGCAGACTTCGATCTCAGTGATCGCGTTTCAGTCGTGGACTTTGATGAACGACTCTCACGCCTCGCATATGCGGCATCGGATTTCATGCTGATGCCCTCGCTCTTCGAGCCTTGCGGCTTGCCGCAGATGACTTCGCCGCTTTATGGATCCTTGCCCGTGGTTCATTCCACCGGCGGACTTTACGACACCATCCGTCCATTGAATGTGGAGCAATCGACAGGAAACGGGTTTCGTTTCGATCATTACGGATCAGCAGGTTTGCGTTGGGCGATTGATCAGGCGATGGAATTTCACGCGCTGCCTGCCGAGACCCGCGAGCGTGAAATCCGTCGGGTCATGTTAGAAAGCGCCGGGGAATTCAGCCACAAGGAAGTAGCGCGCCGCTATATTGATATCTACGAGGAGATGCTCGAGCGGCCGTTGGTCGAAAAGGAATCCGGAGAATACATCAAATCCCTCGCGGAAAGCCTCGCGCCAGATGGCTTGCCGCTTCAACAGTCGGCGGACTTCCAATCCTTGTGATAGGGTGCCTTTATGGCATCACCTGCATGGCCTCAATTTGCCGCGGCATCGGAGTGATTGGATGAGGTAACGTTAACAGAGGATTTGGGTCTCGAATTGGGCCGGAGTTTGGTAGCCGAGGGAGGAGTGTTTGCGGTGGTGATTGTAGTAGGATTCGATGAAGTGGAAGATTTCGATGCGGGCGTCTTTTTCGTTAGCGAAGGTGCCACCTTGTAGCATTTCGTTTTTGAGATTGCCCATGAAGGATTCGGTCCAAGCGTTGTGATAGGGATACGCGCGGGCTGACATGCACTGAACGATGCCCGCTTTTTCCAGAATTTGGCGGTAAGCGCGGCTGCCATATTGACTCCCTCGGTCACTGTGGAAAATGAGTCCGGGTTTGATAGAACGCGTGCCAATTGCTTGCTTGAGAGTGTCTGTGACGAGTTCGGTGCGCATGTGATTGGCGAATGATTCGTAAATCGGAACTCAATTTGATGTGTGCCAGTTCCATTTGACGAGTTTAATGCAATGTTTCTAGGTGTGCCGTCAACAGAAAGGCGCCAGCGTTGGTCACCTACATAAACCATAGGTTCTTGCTTGCATAGCTTGTGTAAAGTGAAAATCGTGGGTTCGTTTGGATTTTTGATGCGACTGCCACGCGTCAGACTCTCACGGGAAACGAAGGACTCATTAACCGTGACCTGCCCCTCTCCGGTGGAGAAGACTGTCTGTATGTTGTACGTCGCGATGCCTAACGAAACGCCATGAAGAGTAACATTTGAAACCACATATGGGTGTTGCGTAGTGACTTGAGTAGCAGTGGTGTTTAAGGTCAAGGCAATCTAACTTAAATAAATGTTTTACTGCCGGAACCGACCCCAGAGAAGTTTTTCACCAGAATCCTTCCAAAAGGCCAACCATCGCTTGCTACTCACGCTTTCGTTTGACCAAGCTTACCCCCATGGCAAGCCAATGTTACACATTTTGTCTGGGAATTTGAATGATCTATCAATCCTTGCAGGCGAAAATTCAAAAATCACAAACTACCGAAAACGCCCCAAATCAACGCAAAATCAAGTTCTCCAGCCTCCTCCAGACGGACTATGGGACGGCTGTGATTTAACAACGAAAATTTTATTTTTTACGTAAGTAGCAGTAAGCCAATCCTGCTACAATTAGAATAGCTACGAACCACACCACCGTAAGGGATACATAGGTGTCACGCGGTGTGGTTTTGTCATTGTAATGAGGGAGGCGATCTGAGGTCAGGCGTTGCTCTGGTCTGGTCAGTTGAGCCTCTGCTATGTCATCCAATTCTTTATTTTCGGATTTCAACCTTTTTTCAATTACTGGCAGATTCTCAAATGCGACGGATGTCTTTTTCGGATCAAAGCCCTCTATTTGCCCGAGAATGAGTTGCGCACTCGCTTCCGGGATAAAATAAGAATAAGTCCGCAGAGCTTTTGCATCGATACCTTCTGGATCAATGAGGACCACGCAGCGGCCCGGCGAGTGAGATTGGACGGGTTCTTCCGCTCGGCTGATTAGAAAAAGGCGCTTGCCATAATACTCGCGTGAGATCCCTGGCTCTTTGCTGATTACCGGAGCTCCGGGAACCAAAGCGAAGGAGTTGATTGTTTTCATGGTATACAACAAACCTCGCGGGTCCATTTTCCGAATCTCTAAAACGGGTTCAATCTCATCCCAGCTACTCGGAAGGGGTTGATTTGATAATTTTCCGCGCAGCGAGCCTTCAATAAAGTAAGCAACATCCATTTTAGGATAGCCTTTGCTCGTCGCATCGCAGTTGAGGCATGAGCATAGGAATACGACCCATAGCGTTTGTAAAATTTTTATTTTTTTGTCCAAGTGTGAGCCTTTCTGAAACGTAAAACGGTTTTTGCGGAAAATGCCGCTTGAGCTGGGTAATTGGGATTGACACCACTTCCTTGTGCCATAAGGCCCATTTCAACTTGATCGTCAACTTCGTCACCAGTTCCTGGTTGATGACCAATTTTTAACCCCTATTACGTTTTTGAATCCTATTCCATACATAAATAGCTGTGAGAATAATTACTCCTAAAATCCATAGCCACCAGTTCTTGTTGATCACCTTATCTTGAAAACTTATATCACTATTTTTATTATTAGACTTTTGATCATTATGTTCGATTCTAGATTCCCCAATGATTTCCTTTCTGTTGGTTTCTCTTTCTCTTTCTAATTTCTGAATCAAAGAGTTCAAATCACTGCCGTCCCACAGACTGAGCGTGACGAGCCCTGAGCCTTGAATTCGCAAGG
>ENA-OFCF01000183-OFCF01000183.1-metagenomes-genome-assembly--contig:-NODE-183-length-30826-cov-13.658575_pt1 | contig 30826 bp, 26 predicted proteins | sample MGYA00153387_OFCF01 | MGnify analysis MGYA00153387 | reverse complement strand
TACCATAAGTTCTAGCTGCATCCCTTGGCGGCACGAGTCCGCATTTTCCCAAGAGTTTATCTTAGCAGACTCTCGACCGTTTGTGGGTTTGAGGGATTCGATCGAGGATAATGTAGAATAGGCTCGAACCAAATTCAAAGGATAAATAATTGCCGACACCGAGCCAGATGCTGCAAGCAATCGTAATATCTCAATGACTCTCGTCCTCGCCCTAATGCAGTGATGGTATCAGCAGATACACCTGTGGAAGAACAAGAACGCATTATTAAGGAATTGGTAGATAGAAGTAAGTAGGATAGTTTCGATAAAGCCAAGCCAATTCGTCTAAAATGTTGCTGTAGAAGGATTTGGAACCCATTTTTATTTTAGCAGAATCTCGCCCTCATAGCATCTTGTATGTCAAATCAATTTGTAAATTGCTCTGACTCGATTCTCCGTTATGAAATTAGAGTTTGACAAGATACTGATACTAGCTGGATATACTACTAAATATCCGATTTAATTATTATTCAATGGTAAAAAGTATGGCTGATTTAAAGCACTTACACGCAGAATTAGAAAAAGCCCAAGTGCCAGTCGCAAAGTACCGTGCAGACAATCAATTTCTCTATGAAGCAGATTATGCGCTACGGCCACATCAGCATGAAGGAAAAACTGTGACTTATGGCTTTATATCAGTTACAACTCTAAAATATTCCTCAGACTGTACGAGAGTCTCCTCTAACGAACTCACTATTAATCAAGCACGCGCAATCGCCGATGGTAAAAGCATCTTCGTTATTATTGAAGCTAATCAATATGCTGGGCTTCTCATCCTCTCGCAACCACAAGAGACAGAGTATTTTCTAATTGCCTTTCAAAAAAAACTTGGTGGAATCATCGGTGTCACTGGCTCCAATGGAACTACTAGATTTTTCTCTCACAAGGGTATTGCAATCCACGAACTACGAAATTGGAGAATCAAGCCCAATATTCAAAGTACCACTGAGATAATTCGACGCTCTGCACCAATGATCGATTGCAGAAACGTTAGTAGAATCTTGGAATTTTGTTTTTACTCACTTAGTGCTAATAAGACTGGTGCAACTCTTGTCTGGTTTCTTCGTGAGCCAGATAATACCGCCTTAATAGCTGCAAAGTCACAGATGGATACTCAGGCTCTTCAGATAAATTTGCTATCATCTCAAAATCTACTGCCACTACAATCTATTCTTGAGAGAAACGACGGTGCCGCATTGATATCGCCAGTAGGTGATGTTATTGGTGTTGGCGCACACCTTCAGCAATCCGAAAAGAGTACAAAACTAATTGAGGCTTACTCTGGTACTCGTCATACTTCCGCTCGGCGGTTTTCCTATGATTGGGCTGAATCAATAATTTTCACTGTATCTAGTGATGGGCCTGTATCTGTATTTTCTGATGGACTAAAGGTAACTGAACTGGATACATTTAATGCTGAGGCTATTGCCGATCATTATCGATCGATCACACCTGAAAATCATGTTGACCATAGTTCATGGGATGTCATTTGCCCACAATGTGGAAAAAATTCTATCGTGCATGAAATTGTTATATCTGGTTGGAAAGACAGAGAAACAGTGGATTGTCCTGTTTGCGATACACAGATTGCCGCTAGAAAATGCTATCAATTAACAGCTCAACTAGTGAAAAAGTTTTAAATCATCTGCGAGGATTAGTTTACGATACGGCCAAAGCCTATGCTATGTTATCAATGGGTTTAAAGAGATTCTGTAATAATGAAGTCCACTGAGTTCGATCGAAAGAAGCACATATACAAAAGTGAAGCCTTTGTCGAACTTGTCAAAGATGCAGTTAGATTCTTTAACGGTACACCCGTTCGTCCACTTCTAACTGCTGAAACCTTTCTAGGCACAGGAGTCTACGCCCTCTACTACACAGGGCAGAATCCTATTTATCGCAAATATGCAGAATTAAATCGCCTTGCCTACAACTATCCCATCTATGTTGGCAAAGCCGTCCCAAAAGGCTGGCGACAGTCTCGGATTTCAGACAGCGCAATAAATCAGTCTCGCGAATTGCACAACCGCCTGAGAGAACACAGCCGCAATATTACAGTCGGCGCAAATTTAGATCTCGAAGAATTCATGTGCCGTTTTACGATCTTTGAAGATGAAAGCTCCGACATGATTAGCACGATTGAAGCAGCTCTGATTAAACTAACTCAACCGCTGTGGAATGTTGCGATAGATGGATTTGGCAACCACGATCCTGGTAAAGGACGATACGAGCAAGCAAAATCCGATTGGGATGTAATTCATCCAGGTAGAACTTGGGCAGAGCGTTGTAATGGTATACCCAAAGCTGAAAGTATCATTCTAGCTAATATCGATCGACATTTCCTAAGTATCGGGAGACAATTATGAATTCCCTCGAACTATTTTCTGGTGCGGGTGGTTTGGCAAAGGGGTTAGAATTGGCGGGATTCAAACACGCTGCGCTCGTAGAAAATAATAAACACGCTTATGCCTCTCTTTGTGAAAACTTTGATCCAAAAAAAGTTTTCTTTGGTGATGTTAGAGACTTCGATTTGGAAACATTAACTAATATCGATCTGGTCGCGGGTGGCCCTCCATGTCAACCATTTTCTCTTGGTGGCAAACATCAGGCAGATCGAGATAAACGCGATATGTTTCCAGCGGCAATTCACGCGATCGAACGGCTGAAACCAAAGGCTTTTATCTTTGAAAATGTCAAGGGATTACTTCGTAAAACATTCGCCGATTACTTTGAGTATATTCTACTGCGGTTGACTTATCCTAGTTTTAATGCGGAAGTGACTTCAGATTGGCAACAACATTTAGACGAGCTTCGCAGTGCAAATAATTCATCTTATTCAGGTACTAAGTATAACGTCCAGTTTAAATCGATCGATGCCGCAAATTATGGCGTACCTCAAAAACGAGAGCGCGTTATAATTATTGGTATTCGATCGGATCTAGAGTGCGATTGGTCATTTCCCCCAGAGACACATTCGGCAGATAGATTATTTTGGGATATGTACGTTACGGGAGAATATTGGGAACGTCACAAAATATATAAGTCAGAACGTCCGTTACTAGATAAACCCACAGAATCCAAAAGATTCAAACTTATAGACAAGTACGGAATGTTTGAGCCAGCAATGATGCCTTGGCAAACAGTTCGAGATGCGATCGATAATTTACCAAATCCACAGATCGATTGCGGCATAAAGGATCATATTTTTCATGACGGGGCGAGAATTTATCCAGGGCATACCGGAAGCATTTTAGATGCACCTGCAAAAACAATTAAAGCTGGAGATCATGGCGTTCCTGGTGGGGAGAATATGATTCGCTTTTCAGATGGGAGTGTTCGCTATTTGACTGTATTGGAAGCAAAACGACTCCAGACTTTTCTAGATGATTTTGTTATCAAGGGTGTTTGGGGAGAAGCATTGAGACAGATTGGAAATGCAGTTCCCATTTTACTTGCTAAAACAATGGGTCATGAACTCATGAAAATACTCAATTATCACAACGATTTAGTTAAAATAGAGAGAGTATCTCAGCGTTAGCAGCAGATCTGGTCATGCAAAACTCCGATGAAATTCTTAACTGGTACCAAACATTTACACCCAGTCAGGAGCAGCGAAAAAGCTGGTATGGTTCCGTTGCTCAGACCTACGATCGAGTGCGACCGAAATATACACCAGAATTCTTGGCTCGCGTTATTGAAGTTGCAAAAATTCCCCCGACTGGGAAGATTTTAGAAGTCGGTTGTGGCCCAGGTACAGCGACAATTGGTTTGGCTCAAATGGGATTATCGATAGTTGCCTTAGAACCAAGTTTAGAGACTTATAATGTGGCTTGTCAAAATTTGGCTGCATATCCTAATGTCGAAATAATTAATACCAATTTTGAGGAATGGGAATCAGAACGAACATTCGATGCAGTTGTGGCGGCAACTTCTTGGCACTGGGTAGCCCCAGAACATAAACATATTAAAGTAGCATCACTTCTTAAAGATCGCGGTTCGCTAATATTATTGTGGAATACTGCGATGCAGCCACCCCTTGATATCTTTGAGGATTTGACTGAAGTATTCGATCGATATATACCTGCTTTGGCAAAGTACAAAGATCCAGAAACTCAATTGAGCGAAGTGCGAATATTTGCCAAAGCAGCGATCGACTCTGGGCTATTTTCAGAGTTACAAGAAGAATCCCGATCGAATCAGGTAAATTACTCGATCGATGATTATCTCCAACTTTTGACTACTTATTCACCTTGTATCGCTCTATCTCCAGAATGCCGACACGAGCTATTAGCACAATTGAGAGATATATTAGCGCAAACTTGTGGCGATCGAATTCCACTTGCTTATCTTTCGGCTTTCCATGTTGCTAGCAAGATATCGATGGGAGCATCCCGCAGCTTGCCCTCACCCTAAATCCCTCTCCCTGATGGAGCTACCGCGTACCGACAAGTTATTTGAGTTGCTGCGGAGATCTTTACCCCACCCCAGCCCTCCCCTTGCAAAGGGGAGGGAGTAAAAGCCCCACCTTTATAAGGGGGGGTAAGCTCACATCTTGCACCAATACAGAAGGACTAGAGAAGGGCTGGGGAAGAGGGCACGCAGGTTTATTCCAATAGAGACAACTGTTCGGTACGATCTTCCCCTCCTTTCAAGCCTAAATGCTTCCGCGCCGCAGCCGTCACCACCCGCCCGCGTGGAGTCCGTTGGAGATAGCCGATTTGCAATAAATACGGTTCGTAGACTTCCTCGATCGTATGCCGATCTTCACCTGTAGAGGCTGCTAAAGCATCTAATCCGACTGGCCCACCATTAAACTGCTCCGCCATCGTCGTCAGCAACAATCGATCGACCCAATCCAATCCGAGTGGATCGACATTGTAAATCTCCATCGCGGCACTCGCGATCGATCCATCGATGTGAGCATACCCTTTTACCTGAGCATAATCCCGCACCCGCTTCAACAAGCGATTGGCAATCCGTGGCGTTCCCCGCGAACGTCTGGCAATTTCTACCGCACCCTCTGGAGTTACCGCTGTTTTCAAAATTTCCGCCGTCCGTTGGACGATGAGCGTCAATTCGTCCACTTCATAAAAGCGGAGCTTCTGTACCAATCCAAATCGATCTCGTAACGGTGCAGTGAGCGAACCTACTTTGGTTGTCGCGCCTACTAGGGTAAATCTCGGTAGAGAGATACTCCGAATTTTGGTCATCTTTCCACTACACGCAGTAATATCCAACCGAAAATCTTCCATCGCTGGATAGAGGATTTCTTCGGTCATGCGGGGTAAGCGATGGATCTCATCGATAAATAAAATATCACCGAGCTGCAATGAAATTAAGATACCCACTATATCGCGAGGATGTTCCAGTGCTGGAGCTGAGGTAATCTTGCAATTTACGCCCATTTCCGACGCTAGGATCAGAGCCATAGTAGTTTTACCCAATCCTGGCGGCCCATATAAGAGCAAATGATCCAAGGATTCCTGACGGACTTTCGCCGCTTGGATCGCAATGTCGAGTACGCCTTTGAGATCTTTTTGACCGATATATTCCCTGATACTACTAGGTCGGAGACTTTCTTCCTGAATCTTTTCTTCAGTGGTGGCGATCTCGGCTTGTAATATCTCTGAGTCCACAGATGCTAACTGGATCGGGATCGCTGACTGCTTGGGAGTACGTTTCTTTTTCTCCTTGGGTGGTTGTTGAGCATCGGCGGCGGGCTGTTTGGAGGAGATAATTGCCATATCAGATGGGAGATGAGCGATTTCTCTCATTATCTCAATTAATAGTCGATTAACTTGAAACTGCTAAAATACGTTTAGTCCTATCAGACCGAGTAATTAATCGCTCATGACATATACTCCCGAAGAACTAAATACGATCGCCCAAGCTCCAATGGCGATCGGAATGGCAGTAGCACTAACCGATGTGGGGGTTGTTTCGACAGCGATCGAAGCTGTCGCATTATCCAAAGAACTCGCTGGTGCAGCCAAAAAATATCCAACCAACTCGATCGTCCAAGCTACTTTTTCCGAAGCAGTGCTATCTAGTGGCAAGATCCACCGCAGTAAGCCAGATGTCAAAGCCGAAGATATCGAGTCTGGAGCGATCGTCACAAAAGCCATTGCGACTGTCGATCTCGCCATCGCAACGATTGGCACCAAGGCGACACCTGAAGAAATTACCCAATTCAAACAGTTTATCTATGCTTGTGCTGAAGCCGTCGCCAGTGCCGCTGGTAGCGGATTATTCGGTTCGGGAGATCCTAAAATCAGTCCCACTGAAGCGTCAGCCCTTTCCAAAATCAAAGCAGCGTTGAGCATCTAGTTGACTAACATAGCAATCCTAAATGAACAGCTAGGTTAATGTAGGGTGTGTTAGGCGATAGCCGTAACGCACCAGTATTCTCAGGATCTGATTTAGGATCGCTATATTCGTTGTGATTCTACTTAGGCTCCTAAGTATTTTGGGCGGGCGACAGGATAAAGTAGAAAGATAATAAATGTAAGTTAACGATCGCTCTGTTTGACAATTTTGAGTTACTGCGTAATCTTTACCCCACCCTTCGACAAGCTCAGGGACCGCCCCAGCCCTCCCCTTATAAAGGGGAGGGAGCAAGAAAAGCCTCCCCTTTATAAGGGGGGTTGGGGGGTAAAACCATCCCCGCCGAAGTCTAGCCGACTTGTATAGACACGGTAGCTCGATCGAGGGAAGAGGGTAAAACTCAAGAAAAGTCAGTCTAAACCAAACAGGATCGGGTCGTTTATACTTGCATTCATTATTACAAATTCTCTACCCCCCGACCCTGATAGTTATGACTGTAACCACTGAAATATTAGATCGATCGATATCAACTCACCCGATCGAATCCGCGATCGAAACTTATCAATTAGGCAAGGTATACCGGACTGGATTTTGGCTCAATCGCAAAGTTGAATCATTAAAAGAATGTACATTGCAAGTCCAGCGCGGTGAAACTTTTGGACTATTGGGCTTAAATGGTGCGGGAAAAACTACTCTCCTCAAGACATTATTAGGCATCGTCAAACCTACTGCTGGTAGGGGACTATTGCTTGGTAAACCCTTGGGAGATCGATCGATCAAACAGAGAATTGGTTATTTACCAGAAAATCCGTACTTTTATGACTTTCTGACTGGTTGGGAATTATTAGAGTATACTGCTGGACTATTTGAAATCCCCCGATCGATCTCCAAACAACGCATTCCCGCATTATTAGAGCTAGTCGGTTTAGCCCAATCGGCTGCTAAGAAAAAGCAACTCCGTCAGTACTCTAAAGGGATGGTACAACGGGTCGGCATGGCACAAGCTTTAATTAATGACCCCGAACTCGTTTTTCTCGACGAACCGATGTCTGGACTCGATCCTCTGGGCAGAAAACAGATGCGCGAGATCATCATCTCTCTGGGCGACCAAGGTAAGACGATATTTTTTAATAGTCACGTTCTAGCTGAAGTAGAACAAATCTGCAATCGAGTGGGAATCTTAGCCCAAGGCGAACTAATTTGCTGCGGTACCTTAGCAGAATTACTACCAAATGACATTGGCGGAGCCTTTACGCAGAATCGATATTATGATGTTTCTGGACGTGGTGGCAATCCTGATGTCCTCAGTCGGTGGATTCCGAATATCGCTTATCATGATGATAGTTGGTCTGGACAAATGCACGGCGAACCGCAAGAGTTTCTAGCTACACTCCGATTACTAGATGCCGACTTACTCTCGCTCAAACAAGGACGTGCATCGCTAGAAGATTTTTTTATGCAACAGATGGAACTACGCGGTATTCGATCGAGCAGCTAATTTCAGCTAATGGTATCTTAACTAAAATTATCTGTCTCAAAAAATACTCTCGCCTGATGACAGTCGGCTTGAATCTGATTTGTGAGTGCAGCAAGATCGGCAAATTTTTGTTCCGATCGCAGGAAGTGATGCAGGTACACTGTTAGTGGTCGATCGTAAAGATCGCCTTCCCAGTCGAGTAGATGAACTTCTACAGTTGTATTTAGTCCTGCTACTGTCGGACGTTTGCCGATATTCATTACCCCTGGTAATTGGGTAGCTTCGGGGGTGTCTACCCGCACGCAATAAACACCCTGACGGGGCAGAAACTTTTCGGGCGGATAGTTGAGATTAGCAGTGGGAAACCCGATCGATCGACCAATTTGTTGTCCACTTACTACCATACCGCCGATCGAGTAATATCGTCCCAGCAACTCTCTAGTCAGTGTCAAATCAGCAGATAGCAATGTAGCCCGAATTCGCGAACTACTAATTCGGCTATCTCCATCTGTTTCTAATGGCGCAATCTGTGTCGGTATTCCAGCCGCAGCCGCCAGCGTGACTAAATCTGTGGCTGTACCAGCGCGTTGATTTCCAAACCGAAAATCTTCGCCCACACTGATAAATTTAGCTTGTAATCGATCGACTAAAATTCGATCGACAAATTCCTGGGGTGATAATTTCACCAACTCTCGATCGAATGGTAATAAAATGATTTGTTGGATTCCCAACTGTGCTAAGATTGCCGCTCTTTCTTGATAAGTGGTGAGTAGTTGTCGTTGTTGTCCGGTAAAGTATTGCTGAGGATGAGGATCGAATGTCACCACCGTTTTGTAAACATCTGCATCCCAGTCTAAAACAGGGCGAATCACCTCCAGATGACCCCGATGAATGCCGTCAAAGTTACCTAGCGCAATCGCTGTCGGAGTCAATATATTGTCAAGATTTAGCTGCACTTTTATTGATTACTATTTGGCGTATCGCTCGATTGGTTACTTTTCTTAGAGTCAAATTTCATCGAACGATAGAGCGTCCGAAACCAATTTTCAGAGGATTGAAAATATAGGGTTGAGCGAGAGTTATCGATCGTGAAATTAACTTCCTAAACCCGTGAGATGCTGCAAAATAATATCGATCTTGCCTTCAACTCTGGCAATATCTGCCTTAATTGCCGAAATATCCGATCTCATCGCATCAGATTTATCCTGAAGCTCGTCTAGTTCATCATATACTTGTTGAAAAGCCTCATCGATACTTTTGGCTGGCATTTGAGTCGCTTCCAAGCGTTGAACTCGCCAATCCAGCTCGCGAAATCTGCGTCGGAGGTCTCGCTCTGGTTGATTTGGTTCGGGTGAGTTGGTCATGGCAATAACATTTCTAACTATTCTCTATTTTCTCATCACTTTTAACTAAGCGTCTAAACTCATCCCCTCTAGATCCTAAGTTCTAAACATCACATCTGCAACCCGACTGACATCGACCATTTCCGCCACGTCATGAACGCGGAGGATATCTGCACCCTTAGCAATTGATGCACAGCAAGCTGCTGCTGTGCCCCACAACCGCCGATCGGGGTCGGGTTGGTCTAAAATCTTCCCGATAAAGCTTTTGCGCGATACACCGACTAATAGGGGCAGATCTAGGATCTGGAACCTGTCGAGCTGTCGGATTAATTCAATGCTCTGCTGATAGGTTTTGGCAAAACCAATGCCTGGATCGATAATAATCTGGGATCGATCGATTCCACATAATACGGCACGATCGATCTGAGTTTCAAAGTAGCATAAAATCTCTGCTACTACATCATCATACTCGGTCATCTGTGTCATCGTCGTTGGCGTACCGCGCAGGTGCATCATGATATAGGGTACGCCTAGCTGCGCGACTGTCGCCAACATCTGGGAGTCATATTGTCCACCTGAGACATCATTTATGATGTCTGCACCCGCCGCAATTGCCGCTCTAGCGACGGCTGATTTTGTAGTATCGATCGAGATCGGGATCTGCTCGGTAGCAAGTTGACGGATGCCCTCAATTACTGGAATCACGCGCTCTAATTCTGTCGCTGCATCTACAGGTATCGCCCCTGGCTTGGTAGACTCACCCCCGATATCGATGATATCTACACCTGAATTTACCATTTGGACGGCTCGATCGATCGCCGCATTCACCGTCGCAAATCGTCCCCCATCGCTAAAACTATCGGGAGTAACGTTCAATACGCCCATGATATACGTTCGACTACCCCAGTCGAAACTTTTATCCCGGATCTTCAAAGTTTTAGTCACTACTCAATCGTTTCTACAACATCCTATTATCGATCGAATCCGATCGCCTTTGGCACACTATCCGAATGAGCCAATTGTCGGCATCAAGTTGATGTAGTGTGTTGGGCTGCTGCCGTAACGCACCAATGTTTAATACCAGGGATCTGATTTAGGATTGCTATATCCGAACGAGCCAATTGTCGGCATCAAGTTCAAACGGAAGTCAGGATCGTTAGACTGGTAACTAATGCTCACTCGCTCTTCAACACCGCAGACATCACCGAGCAGAGCAAAGTCCTCCACTCATACAATCATGAAAACTCTTGCCTACGCAGCCCAAAGTGGCACAACTCCACTCGCCCCCTTCAACTTTCAACGTCGCGAAGTTGGCAACCATGATGTCCAGATCGAAATTTTATATTGCGGTGTCTGTCACTCAGACTTACATACCGTCCGTGGCGAATGGCAAGGTACCGCCTATCCCTGCGTACCCGGTCACGAAATCGTCGGACGTGTGGTCAAAGTTGGCACGCACGTCACCAAATTCAAAGCAGGTGACATCGCTGGAGTCGGTTGTATGGTCGATTCCTGCCGCACCTGTACCAACTGTGAGGAAGACTTTGAACAATTCTGCCCAGAGACAACATTTACCTACAACTCTGCTGACAAACACCTCGGCGGCGTGACTTTCGGCGGTTACTCTCAGAACATCGTCGTGGATGAAGCGTTTGTGCTGCATGTGCCAGATAATTTGGATCTTGCGGCTACTGCCCCACTCCTCTGCGCTGGTATCACTACTTATTCGCCCTTACGTCACCAGAATGTGAGTGCAGGTCAAAAAGTTGGCATCGTCGGACTCGGCGGGCTGGGACATATGGGTGTGAAATTGGCGAAGGCGATGGGCGCACATGTGGTAGTCTTTACTACCTCGGCAAATAAAGTTGATGATGCCCTCCGGCTGGGCGCAGATGAAGTCGTCAATTCCAAAAATGCGGATGAGATGAAAAAACACCTCAATAGTTTTCATTTCATTCTCGATACTGTCTCCGCACAGCATGATATCAATGCCTACTTCGTGCTACTAAAACGCGATGGCAACCTCACCCAAGTTGGTCTCCCAACCGACCCGCTGTCAGTCAATGTTGGTACTCTAATTTTTGGTCGGCGCAGTTTCAGCGGTTCCCTGATTGGCGGCATCAAGGAAACTCAAGAGATGCTGGATTTTTGTGGTGAGCATAATATTACCTCAGACATCGAACTGATCCCGATCGATAAGATCGATGAAGCTTACGATCGCTTGGTCAAGAGTGATGTTAAATATCGCTTCGTGATTGATATGGCAACATTACAACAGGCATAGATAGATACGCCCTAGTCTAAGCTGGGAAGGGGTACTCGATCGAGTATCCCCTCTCAGTGTAAGATTATATTGTGGCGATCGAATGAATATTTATGCTGCCAATTCCCCGTTCGATTGAAACAAAAAGACAGTACCGCCAACGATTGAAATCGTAGCTAGTAATGCAAAGTCCGCCTGTCTTGAAAAGGTGCTCTACTTGGGGAAACCCCAAGACCACTGTGCGGGTGACCCGACCAGTTGCACTTTTCGCTTCGCGGACTGACATATTAGTACAGCTTCGGCGGACTTTGCATCATGAGCAGAGACTTTAGTCTCTAGGCTCTGCTTAACCCGAATTCGCGTTAAGCTAATTCATCGGACGAGCCAAGTTTTTGAACTTAGTTAAAGCTGGATCGAAAACTAATTTTACTATACCTGTTGGGCCATTCCGATGTTTGGTAATAATTAATTCAGTAATATCTCGATCGGGTGTGTCAGGATTATAATAAGCATCGCGATAGAGCATAATAATTAAATCTGCATCTTGTTCGATCGAACCTGATTCTCGTAAATCTGACATCATTGGACGTTTATTATTTCTAGCTTCAACACCGCGACTTAGTTGTGACAAAGCAATTAATGGTACTTGCAATTCTCGCGCTAATCCTTTTAAACCACGAGTAATTTTGGATATTTCCTGAACGCGATTGTCGCTACTACCTTCCATCAGTTGCAGGTAATCGATCATGATCAATCCTAACGTGCCGCCATGCTCGGCTTGCAATTTTCGAGCCTGACTTCGCATCTCCATCAGCATCATACTAGCATTATCATTGATATAGATTGGCAGCTCAGAAATCCTGTCTAGTGCTTTATATACTGGCTCCCATTCATTGGGACTAATCCGCCCAGCGCGGAGGCGATTGCTATCTACCCCTGATTCACTAGCAATCAATCTTTGGACTAATTGATCCTTGGACATTTCCAAGCTAAATATTAATACTGGTAGCTTATGCAATTTTGCCATATTATAGGCAATATTCAAACTGATCGCGGTATTATGAACACAAATATCATTAGCAACAAAGTTGTGAGTGTCAGGGATTGTTAGGTCGTAAACTTGTTTATCACCAGCATACTCAATTTCGATAATTTCATCCCAGTAGACTTGGCTAGTTGCCAAATTTTGTAGATCCAAATCGTTAACAGCAGTTGCTAATTGTAAAAGTCGATCGCGTGTTGGTGCGCGTTTGCCAACATGAATATTCGATGTACCAGTAATTCCTGCACGAGTAGCTACTGATTGCCAACTTTCTTTTCCTCTAGCCATATCCAGATTAGACCAGACTGAGATCGGAATTAAATCTCGATTAGTTTGGTATTTTTTAGTTGATAATGCTAATCGAACTTTTTCTATGGCTTCTTCTTTTCCAAATATACCAATTTCTGTAATAAATGTGGAAATCGATCGAGCATCAGTAAGATCTAATTGCCAAGCATCACGCCGTTCTTGTTTGTATTTAACAGCTCTATATCTGAGTTGAGTGACAATTCCAAATCTTAATAATAGATGTTGAACTTGGCGCGATAATTTTTTACTAACTGAGGTAAATCCTAACTGTACTTGCCCGCTACTAAGTACCGAAGCCCAGCCATCTGTAGCAAATAAACGATTAATAAATAATGCTACTAACGGTCTTTGAAGTGTGAAAATAGCATCGGGCACAAATTTATGATGTGCTGTATGCTCTGCTAAACCAATCTCTCTGAGCCATAATAGCAAACTATTATCCGGACTAATATCTAGATCTAGTTTGATTAAGTCAGTGCGCTCTATATTCAGTAGATGGCATAATCGATCTAACATTTCTGGAGTAGGAGCGCAGATACCTTGTTGCCACTGGCAGAGTAGAGATGGACTTACTCCAATTTCTTTTGCCAGTTGTCGATCTGTAATTTCACAATGCTCGGCTAAAATTAGCTTTAATCTGATGCCAAATTGTAGTCGGTTAGATTGAGATTGCTCTAAATTAGCCGTAACGAATAAACTGGCTGCACGAGTTCCATTAGAAGTTTCTAGTCGAACTTTAAGATTACCAAATTCTCGAACAGATGTAATAAAGTCGTCTTGGATGAGTGGATTGATATTAGTAAAACTAACTCTACTTTGAGTCAAGCAACCATCACCAATTAGATAACCCAGGAGTTTCACTTCACACTCTCGCATCGATTCCTTACCGAAGACAGGAATTATTCTCGGTATAGCTATTTTTTCTCCAACTTGCACATCTGATAATGGTTTCCAACCATCTAAAGTCAAAAAAGGATGAGTGAGAGTTGTTTCGATCGATCTACCCAATCGCGTTTGAACTTTAAACACTGGCTTGATCCCATCATCTACATATACTGATGGTTTAGTTAGGCTAAATTTCCAGTTATCATTTAAAGTTAAAATCTCTGCTTTCTGCTGATAATATAGTTCTTCAATAGTTTTAATCAAACCATCTGCTAATACTATTTCAGAGTCATAAGCTAAACATTTTCCCATTGATGGGCGACCCGCAATAATGATTAAGTCCGATCGCTGAAAACCACCTGTCATTCCATCTAGATCGCTAAAATCACTTGTTAGTCCTGGCGGAATTAATTTGTCATGACGAGCTTGAATATCTTGGTAGGTAGTTGCAACAATTTCTTTGATTGGTATCAACCCTTGCTTGGGTCTTGCTTGGGTTAAATTGAGGATTTGTTGCTCTGATTCATCGAGGACTATTTCCAACGGTCGATCGGCCGCATAGCCCAACTGAGTGACTTCTGTACCAGCTTTAATCAATTCTCTACGGATGTATTTATCCATCACTAGTACGGCTAGCGAATCAATATTTACAGCACTAACTGTTCGTTCTAATAGTTGAATTAATTTAGCCTGACCACCAATTTTCTCAAGCTGATTTTGGTCGGTTAACCAGTCGGTAACTGTCAATAAATCTGTTGGCTTACCTTGACTATTGAGAGCTAAAAGTGCTAAGTAAATATCGGTATGTGTTGGTGTGTAAAAAGCCTCTGGTACTAGCTTTTCGGCAACTCTTCCAATCGCTTCTGGATCGAGTAATATCCCGCCCAATATGGCTTCCTCAACTTCAATATTCTGGGGAGGCAGCAGACTTGTCGATCGAAAGTTAGGTGTATCTGCCATGAGCGGGCTAGAGGGTAGAGGGTATGTTGATGTAGGTTATGTTGATGTAGGGTGTGTTAGGCGTTAGCCGTAACGCACCAGTTGATGTAGGGGGTGTTAGGCATCAGCCGTAACGTACCAGTATCCGATCCCAAGAATCTAATTTAGGATTGCTATAGTACCATCATACTAAAAAGTAAGCTGTAGATATAAAAATAGGCTGCGGGTGCAGCCTGATTCGATCTTTGGAAGCTAAAATTACTTAGAGACTACTTCGATCTCGACAGTGAAGCTAACTTCTGGATGGAGCTTGAGTTCGGCTCTGTAAGTACCGAGCTTGGCTACGTCTGGCATCGTGATATCACGTTTGTCGATTTCTTGCCCAGTGAGTTCTTTGATGACTTCAGCGACTTCGGCAGTTGTGACTGTACCAAAAATTGCTTCGTTTTCACCAACTTGCTTGGCAATGGAGAATTTACCTGTTTTTTCGATCGCGATTTTCTGAGTTTGAGCTACTTCTTTCAATGCCAGCAAGCGTAATCGCTCCACTTCGCGACGCTTTTCGGCTTGCTTGAGGATGCCAGGGGTGACATTTGTGGCAATCTTTTGGGGCAGGAGATAGTTACGAGCATAACCAGGTGCTACTTCAACTAAATCGCCATTTTTGCCCAGTTTACGGACATCTTGGGTTAAAACTAACTGTACGCGCTTTGCCATATTGATTTCTTATTTAAGCTTTCTGAGCTATATTTGAGACAGTGCCACAAACCTTTAATTTTATCACACAATATAGGCTTTAGGTTTTAGGCTTTAGGATCTGAATTTACTTTCCAAGTTTCTCGCCCAGTCCCCCAGTCCCCTCATATTGATGTCTCGTTTCCAAAAACTGCTCAACTATCTCAATCCATATCGCGGGCAAGTAGCACAAGGTATTTTTGCGCTATTTATTGTCAATGCTTTGAGTGTCTATCTCCCGCTGCTAATTAGAGAAGGGATCGATCGACTGAGAACTTCATTTACTAGTGATTATCTCACTCAACTGGCGATCGCGATCGTCGCATTGACGACGGTAATGTGGGTGGTGCGGATGATCTCGCGGATTACGATCTTTAGGGTGGGGCGACAGGTACAAGCGACGCTCAAGCAGAATATCTTCGAGCATCTACTCCAGTTGGAGCCAGGTTATTTTGCCACGACGACGGTGGGAGATTTAGTCAATCGGTTTACTAGTGATGTCGAGAATATCACTCGGTTGGTAGGCTTTGCGGTGTTGAGTACGGCGAATATTATTTTTGCTTATGCGTTGACTTTACCTGCGATGTTATTTATCGATGTCAAGCTGACACTGATGGCATTGGCAGTATATCCGTTGATGTTGGTTGCGGTACAGTTATTTAGCGGACAACTGCGAGATCAGCAGGTAGTCGTGCAAGAATCAATTTCAGATTTGAGTGAGTTGATTCAAGAGGATATGAGTGGGATTGCGTTGATTAAAATCTATGCTCAGGAAGAAAACGAACGACGAGCATTTCGGAAGAAGAATCAAGAGTTATTTACAGCCAATCTCAAACTTGCTGAATCGCGAAATACGATCTTTCCGATTATTCAAGGGCTGGCATCAATTAGTTTATTAGTCTTATTATGGCAGGGTGGACTGGCGATCGCCAACCAAGAAATTAGTGTCGGTGGCTTTTTATCACTGGTTATTTATGCCCAAAATTTAATTTTCCCGACGGCATTATTAGGGTTTACAATTACAGCATATCAGCGCGGTGAAGTCAGTATCGATCGAGTCGAAGCCATCCTGTTCAATCAACCTAAAATTGCCGATGCGCCTACTTCGCTGCACTTAGATACCGGATTACAAGGTCAAATTACCGCACGGGATTTTAGCTACACTTATCCTGGTGCCGAGACACCCGCACTCAAACGTCTCAATTTTACTATTAAAGCAGGTGAAACGATCGCCATCGTCGGGCCGATCGGTTCGGGAAAATCCACCCTGGCTAATGCCTTACCCCGACTGGTAGAAATACCTGAGAATAGTTTATTTATCGATGGTTACGATCTGACTAATCTAAGTCTAGCCGACTTGCGATCGGCAATTGCCTATGTACCGCAGGAAAGTTTCTTATTTAGTACCTCGATCGAAAATAATATCCGCTATGGCGATCCTTTAGCCAACCAAACTGTCGTCGAAGCCGCCGCAAAACTCGGACAAATCCATTGGGAAGTCCTGAACTTTCCCCAGCAATACGATACAATCGTCGGCGAACGCGGAATTACCCTCTCTGGCGGACAACGCCAACGCACAGCCTTAGCCCGCGCATTACTCCTAAATTCACCGATTCTGATTCTGGATGATGCGCTGTCTAGTGTAGACAATCAGACAGCTACAGCCATTCTCCAAAACCTGTCCAAAACCGGACAAAAACGCACGACGATCTTTATTACTCATCAATTATCCGCTGCGGCGACAGCCGATCGCATTTTGGTGATGGAAAAAGGTGAAATCGTCCAAGCAGGTACCCACCAAGATTTGATTAGTCAAGAAGGCTTGTATCAATGGTTGTGCGGTCAAAATCAGTTGGAGGAATTATTGCACTAGGCTTTAGGCTTTAGGCTTTAGGCTTTAGGGATAGAAATTTAGTGTTTTCTATACTTGCGAACATCTGATATCTAACACATCCAGACTAGCTCATTAGTAGCTGCTCAAAAATGACTACCACTCGATCGCAATCTTAGAGTATTATCTATAGACACCTAGAAGCTATTTTGTTTAAGTAAGTTGAATATTCGCTAGCATTCCGACCCAATTGGGTGTTTAAATAAAAATTATCGATCGTTACAGACGGTTAACTCCAGTCAGAAGATTATGAAAGCAGTTGGTGGAAAAGACCGCAAGCGACTACTATTAATCGATGATGACCCAAATCTCATCTTATTAGTTAGGGATTATTTAGAGTTTCGAGGCTATGAAGTACTGACCGCCGATAATGGCAAAGAAGCTCTACACCTGCTTTCCCAAGATCTCCCTGATATGATCGTCTGTGACATCATGATGCCAGAGATGGATGGTTATGCACTGATCGAAAATGTTCGCCAAGATCCGCGCACGAGCTGGATTCCAGTTTTATTTCTCTCGGCTAGAGGTCAAAGTCAAGATCGGATCAAAGGTCTAAACTTGGGTGCTGATGTCTATATGGTCAAACCATTCGAGCCAGAAGAACTCGTCGCCCAAGTCGAGTCTTCGCTCAAGCAAACAAATCGATTGTTATTACATACCGATTGTATGGGAGACGATGGTTCATCAATTCAAGTTCCAGCTACTGTAGAACTCACCCCAACCGAACTAAAAGTAGTGCAATTAGTAGCTAGAGGACTAGCAAATCGGGAAATCGCCCTCCAGATGAATGTCAGTCAACGCACGATCGAAAGTCACGTATCGAATATGCTAGGTAAAACCGGACTGAGCAATCGCACCGAATTGGCTCGATGGGCAATTGAGACACGAATGGCTTAAATAGTGGATATCTTAATATCGTAGTTGGGTTGAGCCTCGAAACCCAACGACTTCACTACATCTTTCTGATTGCCTCCAGTACGCTGCACGAAGAATATTTCAAATAATTAACCAATATCGATCGCCTGACACGGCAATGTGCGTTGGCGTAGCGTACCGGAGGTAATCGATATCGGTGATGTTGGGTTTCGCTTCCCTCAACCCAACCTACAATCTCCTGCGCGAACAACAATATTTCAAATAATTAACCAATATCGATCGCCTGACACGGCAATGTGCGTTTGCGTAACGTACTGGAGGTAATCGATATCGGTGATGTTGGGTTTCGCTTCCCTCAACCCAACCTACGCGAAAATATGGGTTGAATTTCAGCAATTATGCTCTTTTCATGTGCCCTCGATCGGTCTACGTTAATTAGAGTTCCAGAATTGTCAGATGAAATATCGTAGAGCGAAGGTAGCAGGCGGCACTTACTTTTTCACTGTTGTCACTCATAACCGCCGACAATTTCTGTGCGAACCTGAAAATATCGCTCTGTTACGCGATGCTTTTCGATATGTAAAAAGCTCTCACCCGTTTATTATCGATGCGATCGCGATTTTACCAGAGCATATTCATTGTTTATGGACGCTACCACCCACAGATGATGATTTTTCAACCAGATGGCGATTGCTGAAGAGTTATTTTACACGCCATTGTCAAGAGCAATATAACGGTGAAATATCCGCATCTAGATTCGACAAGCGAGAACAAGCGATTTGGCAACGTCGCTTTTGGGAACATCAAATTCAAGATGAGCTAGACTTTATCCATCATTTTGATTATATTCACTACAATCCAGTCAAGCACAAGTTAGTTCACTCTCCAAAGGATTGGCAATTTTCGAGTTTTCATCACCACGTTGGGCAGGGTATTTACACTTTAGATTGGGGTTCTTGAAAATCGTGGGTTGAGCCGATTCTCTTTGGTAGGTAATCGATGTTGGTGATGTTGGGTTTCGCTGCTCTCAACCCAACCTACAAATCTACTAATGCCTACTTCCCCTGATAAACTCCCGTAACCACCGCCGCTAATCGCTCCATTGCGGTAGTGATTTGGGCATCACTGGCAGTCAGACTGATCCGAATACACTGTTGCTTGTGTGCCCAGTCTTCGCGCAATCCAGGGAAGAACGAACTACCAGGGACAACGATGATCCCAACTTGTTTGAGGGCTTCATATAGCTCCCAGTCAGTGATGGGGAGATCTTGGAACCACATCCAGGCAAAAATTGCGCCTTCGCCACGGTGGAGGTACCACGGTAGATCCTGAGGCATGAATTTGGTTAAACCTGCTTCGAGCACGGCAAATTTTTGTTGATAATAAGGTCGAATCACAGTAGTGGCTAAATCTGCCAATCTCCCACTAGCAACAGCTTTAGCGGCGATTGCTTGTCCATAGCGAGACGAGTGAATACACATATTGGTTTGGAATGACTCTAGGATTCCAATTAATTTTTCACTACCGAGAGCGATTCCAATTCTTTCGCCTGGTAATCCGGCTTTGGAAAGACTCATGCAGTGCAAGATATTGTCCCCAAAGATCGGTGTCATCTCCGTAAAATTCAAACTGGGAAATGGTGGTGCATAAGCCGAATCAATCAGTACTGGCACATCATAACTAGCTGCGAGATCGGTGATTTTGTGGACTTCCTCATCAGTCAAGACATTTCCCGTGGGATTGCAGGGACGGGAAAATAAGACACACCCAGTATCTTCACCGATGCGTAACTGACTAAAATCAGGACGATATTTGAAGCGATGGTTTGCCGCATCGATATCTAAAGTTGGCTTGTAGGCAAATATTGAGTCGGGGACAATCGCCATCCCACCATAACCCGTATAATCAGGACTCAAAGGTAAAACTACCTGCTTCATCCCCCCTGCTGTCTGCCCCCCAAAGGCATTAATTGCATAGAAATACAAACTTTGACTACCAGGGGTAATTAGAACATTGCGGGAGGTCAAATTGAGGCTGTAGCGATGATTAAAATCAGTAACTACAGCATCGATTAATGGTTGATAACCTTGGCTCGAACCATACCGACAGACAACCTCACCATAGTCGGGACTATCTAACAATTCGATCGTGTAATCCCGCCACATCTGCTCGATCTCCGGTAGGATAACTGGATTACCCGCACTGAGATTGATAAAATCTTGCCCTTTTCTAGCTGTGAGAGTTTCTTGGATATCTTTCATGATGGCGCGAACACCAGTCAGGTTAGACATTTGGGTACCGATTTGAGATAGTGCGAGGTTCATAATTATTCGTTGGTGGACAATCGAGCAGATGTTAAGGCTATTATAAACAACCATTCTGCTAAGTTGTCTATAATCAGTGAGCGGCGGCAGAGACTTCCAGTTCGACTCGATCTCCCTGAAATCCGGCTGCACCAATGGGTTTAACAGTTGACAGTTGACAGTTGACAGTTGACAGCGATTTGCGCTCCTTGGCTCTGCCGTAAGCGCAAAGCGCAGGCTACGCCAACGCACAGCGTCTCGCAGAGAGGGTTTAGCGAATCAAGAGAGCGAAGTTTTTAGGCTGGGGATTTAAACCCCGAAGCCATAGCTTCTGCACTTCGTTGAATGGCTGAATTTCACCCAGATCGATCGCGAGTAAATAATTAATCTAGGAGTAAAATTTAAGTGAGTAGAGTTGGGATTGGGATTCGGACGGCAACCAAACGCAAAGAACGTGCAGCCGGACAGATTCACGTTTATGATGGCACGGGCAAAGGCAAATCCCAAGCAGCATTAGGGGTAGTATTACGATCGATCGGATTGGGGATAGAAGCAGGTGCCGATACCCGAATTTTATTGCTTCAGTTCTTGAAAGGGTCGGAACGGGATTATGATGAGGATGCTGCGATCGCCGCATTGAGAAAGAGTTTCCCACATTTGATCGATCGAGTCCGCACTGGGCGATCTGAATATTTTGGACGGGATGAAATTATTGATTTCGATCGAGCCGAAGCCAGTCGCGCTTGGGCGGTAGCCAAAGGGGCGATTTATTCAGACTTATATTCAGTCATCGTGCTGGACGAATTAAATCCCACCCTCGATTTAGGCTTACTTCCAGTCGCCGAAATCGTCGAAATGCTCCAATCCAAACCCAACCATCTCGAAGTAATTGTCACCGGAAGAGATGCACCACCCGCGCTGATCGAAATCGCCGATTTACACTCAGAGATGAGAGCGCACTATCACCCCGAAGCCGCAGCCCAAGGCATCGAAGGGATTGAAATCTATACAGGTGCAGGCAAAGGTAAATCTACAAGTGCCCTGGGCAAAGCATTGCAAGCGATCGGACGAGGAATCAGTCAAGATGAATCCCATCGCGTCTTGATCGTCCAATGGCTCAAAGGCGGCACAGGTTATACAGAAGATGCCGCGATCGATGCCCTCAAAAAAAGCTATCCTCAATTAGTCGATCACCATCGGTGTGGGGGCGATGCGATCGTCTGGCGGGGCAAACAACAGGATATCGACTACGTAGAGGCTCAAAGGGGCTGGGAAATCGCTAGTAGTGCAATCGCATCGGGACTCTATAAGACAGTCATTCTCGACGAATTAAACCCCACTGTAGACCTCGATCTCCTCCCCCAAGAACCGATCGTTCGCACGTTGACAAATAAACCGCAGCACACACAGGTAATTATTACCGGACGCTGTTTCAATACCCCCGCCTACTTCAACATTGCCAGCGTTCACTCTGAAATGATCTGTCACAAACATTATGCCGATCGCGGTGTAGATTTGAGAAGAGGCGTAGACTTCTAACCCGCCCAAAGCACCCACCAACAACCTCTCCGCGCCCTCCGCGTCCCACATTATGCCAAAAAAATCTAAAAAACAGGACAAAGCCAATCTCTCGCCAACACAACAATTTTTGTACCACATCTCCGAGGGCGAAGGTAGCTCCAAACTTTCCACCATAGTCTACGAACAAGAGCTTGGTCGTCTGCAAGTAGAATTGGTAAAAATGCAATACTGGGTAAAACATACTGGTACCCGAATTGTGATTTTGTTTGAAGGGCGCGATGCAGCAGGGAAAGGCGGGACGATCAAACGCATTACCGAACCGCTCAATCCCCGTGGCTGTAGAGTTGTAGCCTTGGGAACGCCGAGCGATCGCGAAAAGACCGAATGGTATTTCCAACGCTATGTCGCTCATCTCCCCGCAGCAGGTGAAATCGTTTGTTTCGATCGCAGTTGGTACAATCGCGCGGGGGTAGAGCATGTGATGGGTTTTTGTACTGACGAACAGTATCAGGAATTCATGCAAACCTGCCCAGAATTCGAGCGGATGTTGGTTAGATCGGGGATGATTGTCCTGAAGTATTGGTTCTCTGTCAGCGATGAAGAGCAAGAGCGACGCTTCCAATCTCGGACGCTCGATCCGGCTCGTCGCTGGAAACTCAGCCCGATGGATTTGGAATCGCGCGATCGTTGGGTGGAATTTTCCCAAGCTAAAGACAATATGTTTGCCCATACCAATATCCCAGAAGCACCCTGGTTCACAGTGGAAGCCGACGACAAAAAACGCGCTCGGCTCAACTGCATCAGTCATGTATTGAGCAAAATTCCCTACGTGGATATGACACCCGAACCCCTCAAACTTCCACCCCGCCGGATCGCTCCTGATGACTACGTGCGTCCACCGCTCAACGAGCAGTTTTTTGTCCCCCAGATCGATTTACCGTCTTAGCTGGGCGAGTGTGAGCTGAGTCGCTAGCATTTCGATCGCTTGAGGTAGGATCAGATGCTCCTGAATCTGTACCCGTGCGTGGAGAGTTGCGGCTGTATCATCAGCTAAAACTGGTACGGCTGCTTGAACCAAAATCGGCCCAGCATCGACTTCTAGACTGACGAGATGGACGGTACAGCCAGTAATTTTAACCTTTGCCGCTAGAGCTTGCTCGATCGCGTTAATCCCTGGAAAACTAGGGAGTAAACTCGGATGAATATTGACGAGCCGATCGCCAAAAGCATCAATCAGCACTTTGGTAATCACCCGCATCCAACCAGCCATTACCACGCATTCCACCTGATGCGCTCGAAAGGTAGTGACGATCGCTCGATCGAGTGCCTCGCGTGTGGGATAATTGCGATGGTCGAGGAAAACTGTCGGGATACCTCTTTGGTGTGCCCGCTCGATCGCTTTGATTTCTGGCTTATTATGAATCAGTACGGCGATCTTGGCATTTAAATTGCCACTGTCGATCGATCGAGCCACAGCTTCAAAGTTACTACCACTTCCAGATGCCATCATGCCGAGAATCGCTGGGAATCGATCGTCAGGTACAATCATAGGTGTAGGCGAGATGAGGCTTGGCGTATCAGTCATAGATGCGTACGTGTGAAGATCGAGCAAATCCCAGTCTATTGCCACTAAAAAATCGATCTATGTAGATAGCTGTTCGACAGTCTACCCATTTTAATCCCATCTGCGGCAGAAATATCGCCCTCACCAGCCAGCACCGCTATTAAATTAATTGATAATTGATAATTGCGGATGCGCGCTCGTCGGGTTCCCCGACGGTTTAGCGCACCAAGCAGATAACTGGGTTTTTAGGATGGGAATTTAGAGCTAGCTAGTAGGGTGGGCACTGCCCACCAGCTAGGTTTCAGTAATTTTAAATAGTTTATGCAGATTCAAATATTTCATTCACCGCTTTGCATAAGCAATTAACGAAACACCCAAAAATACCAGTCCAACTCCGGCAATTCGGGTCGGACTAGCGGGATACTTTGCTAACCCGATCGCGCCATAATGGTCTAAAAACATGGCTGTCAGCATCTGTCCTGCAAACGTTAGCCCAAGTGTAAGCGTGGCTCCGATTTTCAAAGTCGCCACAATAGTTGACCAAACATACAATGTTCCCAAACAGCCACCAATCCACATCCACCATGAGGTTTGATTCAGAGCAGTCAAAGTGGGAAGTGGATACCGGGCGATCGAGCAGACAACGAGTGCTGTTAACGTCCCAGCAAGATACGAAATAAATGTAACTTGCATCGGTTCACCTACATAGCGACGCAGCAAGGTATTAAGTCCCACTTGGATGGGTATAAAAGCACCGCCAGCAAGTGCCGCTAGGATGTAAATCGTCCGTTCATTCATATTTGAACTCCCTGTCTCATTTGTCTTGAAGCTAAGATACTTGATGTCAAGATTATACCGTTTATTTTGATGTCAAGATATTTACTATCGAGAATTAAATAAGTGTGTTGCATGATAGAGTCAGATCCAGTCGATAAGATTTTGGCGCAGTGGCAACGGGAGCGTCCCGATCTGGACGTTTCACCGATGGGGATCATTGGACGGATGGGACGATTAGCCAAGCATTTAGAACGAGCCATCCAAGAAACGTTCTCAGAGTTTGGTTTAACTGTAGGCGAGTTTGATGTTTTAGCGGCTCTCCGCCGATCTGGTCAACCGTACCAACTTTCACCCACCGAGTTGTTTAACACCCTGATGGTTTCATCAGGTACGATGACGCATCGGATCGATCGCTTAGAGCAAGCCGAACTCGTCAGGCGTATTCCCGATCCAAGCGATCGTCGGGGGCTACAAATTGAGTTAACCGATCGAGGTTTGAGCGTTATTGAAAAAGCGGTTGAAGCTCATGTAGTCAATGAACATCGGATCGTTGGAGTTCTAAAAGCGTCAGAACGTGAAGCCCTGATTGAGCTACTTCGTAAGCTTTTAGTATCGTTTGAGTCAGAAGTCTGAGTTGCTGTTGAGATTCCAGTCCGCGTAGGCGGACTTTGCATCACTAGTGTCGAGCCAGTAGGGTGGGCACTGCTGCTGGGCGGGTTACCCGCCCAGACCACCAGCTAGGTTTCAGACATAATCTATCTGAGAAATAATTGCATTTACACTGTAATAAGGTTTTCACTCTCGTAACCTGAACTGAGAATTTCATCATTATCTACACTTGCGATCGTCGGAGCGATGTGAACAGCACCAACCGTTGCCCAAGGCAGTAATGGATATTGATTCTTAATTTCACTCAATTCGTCGAGTGCTTCCCGAAAAAATTTTGGATTGCCGCTACATGGTCTTCCTCAGCTAGAAAGCTCTGTAAACTTCTTCCTAAAACCATTCTCGACCAAGCTTTTGAGTCGTCTAGTTCATATCCCTTCCATTCAGGCTGTTTACAGATCTTTTTCATCGCTTCAATAATTGCCGATCGACGCTGAGATTTAGGATCTACTTCTAATGTCAGATAAACTGTTGGATAGTCAGTCAAGTTTGATGTATTTAGCATAAAGCCTAGCCCACACCACCATTGACCTGGCCTCTGAGCATACATTAGATATCGGCCACAATCGTGAAGTCCTCTACGTGTTATGCTTCGCGGCGAGATTGCTCCTAGAACTTGCTTAAATTGTTCACTTACTTCTCCCCACATGATTTGTTCCATCAGTTGGAGTGAATTGGTGAAATTCGCTAATGCAATTACATCGATCGAAGAGAACTGATTATTGTGTGCCATCTGATGTATCTGCATAAATTTGATTATTTCTTCGGTTAGCATCGTTTCTACCTGAGATGTTAGGAATTGATAAAATTGATGCCATCGAACTTGTTTGAACCGAACACTAGAATTAGGAATTTCTTTGAAAACACCTTCTCGATCTTTCGGATCAAAATCACGAGTAATGTATACCAGGAGCCTATTATGAAAGTCTGGAATTGCGTCCAAAATTTCTGCATACCTTGAAAGTTGCTGACAACCTTCTTTAGAGCCAATTTTACTTTCAATAAAGATGATGTCCTGCTTGCAACCGCCCACTAGTTCGATGACAAGATCGGGGCGACTATCTGAATCGTGGTGCGGAAGACCCTTGAATGTCTGCTGCGTTGAGACAGACACAGCATCAAAGTCAGCATCCATATCTGGTAAATCTAGATATTTGAGCCAAGCGTACAGAATTTCTTTATTTGTACTGAAAAGGTGAGCAACTAGCTCGGTAAAAAAATCTTCTAGCGGGATAATACCACCGTGAAGTTTGAGGAGCCGACTGAAAAGTGACATGTCAATCTACCTGTTGCTTGCTCAATGACGATCGATCTTCATCTCAGTATTCCCACAATCTCATCACGATCGCTTCAATCCTGCCGAAATGGTTTAGATATAAGCAGAGAAGTACCAACGTTTAGAATCGTAATAATGCTGAAACTTAGCTGGCGGGCTAGTGGCTAAAGCATGAAATGTAGATTATGTAACCATTCAGACGTGATAAGCGGTAACGACAGTATTTTTGTCAGAACTGTAAATAGATTCTACAGTCCTAAAAGTCAAATGAACCTACCAAACTTTACACCTTCCGCCTTGAGCTGGGGCAGATCCAGAGATTGAATAACCTGCATTCGTCATCAATTCTTAAAACTCGCTTGCGGGTAAAACCTTTACACTGAATCCGCCAATGCCGTCGAGCTGATGCTTATCGAGGGTCATAGGAATTGCGATAGGTTGTAAGAATGCGATAGCCAGGAAGGACTAGAGCGATCCCATAATTGCTGTTGAGTACACCTGGATATTTGTATGGTTCATCCTCTGGCTGCGACCCAAATAAGCGCACTGTGAAGCTTCCCAGCCAGATATATAACCCAGGAATGAGTAAGTCCATACTGTAAGCAATCGCTCTTTTTTGTTCGCTGATGGCTGTATCTAGCACTGGCAAAACATTTTTAGGTGGAGTTGTGGAACTCATAAAACCTCGATCGCTGTTGAAGATATATCCATTTTAATTGCTGGTGCTGAAGATCGATCGGTCACTACTAATAAGTCTACTAACCAATTACTGTAAAACGATCGACTCCTCTAAGCATAGATATTATTTATTTCTGTCTACCTTTTGACCGATCGCTAGATCCTTCTAAAGGTACTATGCCGCAAGTCCCAATTATGAGTATGGTTGAGGTGATAAATCAGAATATTATTGTGATAACTAGTATCTCAACTACAAATCCCAATCTGCAATCAGATTCTACAGCTTTATCACCTACGCTCTCTCCGACAGAATTACATCAGCTTCACGGTTTTTGGCGTGCTTGCAACTACCTTGCGGTGGGGATGATCTATCTCCGTGACAATCCCCTCCTGCGCGAACCTCTACAAGTCGAGCACATCAAAAATCGCCTGTTGGGACACTGGGGCACCAGCCCTGGACTGAGCTTCATCTATACCCACGTCAACCGGATCATCAATAAATTTGACCTCAATGCGATTTATATAACTGGTCCCGGACATGGTGCGCCTGGAATCCTTGCTCCTGTCTATCTAGAAGGCAGTTATACAGAGATATATACCGATAAAACTGAAGACACGGCGGGAATGCTAGCTTTTTTCCGACAGTTTTCTTTTCCAGGTGGGATTGGCAGCCACTGTACCCCCGAAACCCCTGGTTCGATCAATGAGGGGGGAGAACTCGGTTATTGTATTTCCCATGCTTACGGCTCAGTATTTGACAATCCTGACTTGATTAGTGTGGTGGTTATCGGTGATGGCGAAGCTGAAACTGGCCCGTTGGCTACAGCTTGGCACTCCAATAAATTCCTCGATCCGCGTCGGGATGGGGTGGTATTGCCGATCCTGCATCTCAATGGTTATAAAATCAATAATCCGACTGTGTTAGCCCGCATCAGTCATGAGGAATTGGACAGCTTATTGCGCGGTTATGGTTATACTCCCTACTTTGTGGAGGGGGAAGATCCCGAACTGATGCACCAAGCGATGGCGGCGACACTCGATCGATGTATCGAGCAAATTAAAACTATCCAATCTCGCGCCCGTGAGGATGGCGATACCACTCGCCCGATGTATCCAGTAATTGTCCTGCGCTCTCCTAAAGGCTGGACGTGTCCCCAGGAACTGGATGGACACAAATTAGAGGGTTCTTGGCGATCGCATCAAGTCCCGCTCAAGGAAGTCAAACAGCGTCCCGAACAACTGCAAATGCTATCTGAATGGCTCCATAGCTACCATCCAGAGGAGTTATTCGACGAGGATGGTACCTTGCGAGCGGAATTTCGCTCTCTGGCTCCTCAAGGCATCAAACGGATGGGTAGCAATCCCCACGCCAACGGCGGGTTGATTCGGAAGGTGCTACGGCTTCCCGATTTTCGTCACTATGGGGTAGAGGTATCGGTACCTGGACAGATCGAAGTCTCCAATACCTATCCCTTGGGTGTATTTATGCGGGATATTATCAAAGCCAATCCTCACAATTTTCGGCTATTTGGGCCGGATGAGACGGCTTCCAATCAGCTCCAAATGGTCTATGAAGCGACCAAAAAAGTTTGGTGGGGTGAGTACCTACCAGAAGACGCTGACGGGGCAGAATTGGCTCCAGATGGTCGGGTGATGGAAATGTTGAGCGAACACACTCTAGAGGGCTGGATCGAGGGATATCTGTTGACGGGCAGACACGGATTGTTCTCAACTTATGAGGCATTCGTTCACGTTATCGATTCGATGTTCAACCAACATGCCAAATGGTTGGAAATTTCCCGTAAATTGTCGTGGCGGGCGGATGTTTCTTCGCTCAATTTATTGATTACTTCGACGGTATGGCGACAGGATCACAATGGTTTTAGCCATCAAGATCCAGGCTTTCTCGATGTGGTTGCCAATAAGAGCGCGGAGGTGGTGCGAATCTTTTTACCACCTGATGTCAATTGTTTACTGACGATCGCCAATCAGTGCTTCAAGAGTACCAATCAGATTAATACGATCGTTTCTGATAAGCAAGCCCATCTCCAATACTTGACGATGGCTGCGGCGATCGATCATTGTACTAAAGGAATCGGGATCTGGGAATGGGCGAGTACAGATCGAGGTGTCGAGCCAGATGTGGTTATTGCTTGTGCGGGAGATATTCCCACTCAAGAAGCTTTGGCAGCTACGACCATTTTACATGCAGAGTTTCCCGATCTCAAAATCCGGTTTATTAATGTTGTAGATCTGCTTGCTCTTCAGCAACCGAGTGAGTATTGCAATGGCTTGAGCGATCGAGATTTTGATGGTTTATTTACCACTGACAAACCGATTATTTTCAATTTTCACGGCTATCCCTGGCTGATTCACCGCTTGACTTATCGTCGCAAAAATCATAGCAATCTTCATGTGCGAGGATATAAAGAAAAAGGGAATATTAATACGCCGCTAGAGTTGGCAATGAATAATCAAATCGATCGATTTACGATCGCGATGGATGCGATCGATCGGGTATCCAAATTACAAGTAGCTGGGGCACATACCAAAGAACAACTAAAGAATCGTCAAATCGAATGTCGTGAATATGCCTATACCAATGGTATCGACTTACCCGAAGTAACTAATTGGCGGTGGAAAACGCTGGAGTAGCATCAGCAATCTCTAATCTACCGTCGCTTCAACCTTTGGTAGAGGCAATGTCTTGTCTTTTCGCAGTTGTATGGCTGTCTTCAAAAGGTGCTTCACTTACGGAGCCTGGAGGGAACCGCCGAATAAAACCGCCGCTTCATGAATTGCCCCTACCAAAGGTTGAATCCCACCTACCGCTCAACAGTGCATAGATTTGGGCACCGACAATTTAGGTGTTGACAGGTCTAGAATGTTAGTGATAGCTTGTTTATATCTGAGCAAGTCAGCTTAATTTTCGTCTTCCAATGTGTGTTTATTGCTAGGTGAGAAGAAAAGCGGGGAAACCAAAAACAAGCCATTTTGAAACAAGGTGCTGCCACTCGTGATGTTGATACGTCTGGTTGTTAGTACCAACGCTTTTCTCGTGAAGTATGTTCGGGGGTTATTTAGAGCAAGTATCCTACTGCCCATAGCTGGGTTTGTCGGTGCGATCGCGGTGTGGTGGCTGATTGCCCTGTTCCGACAGGAAATGATGCCCACGCCGCCAGAGGCACTCCTCAAGAATTTAGATTTTATTTTGCATCCGTTCGCTTATCGCGGCCCTGGAGATATTGGGCTGGGATGGTTGCTGTTGGCTAGTTTGCGCCGAGTTTGTATTGGTTTTTTACTGGGGGCTGTAGTTGCCATTCCGGTTGGGGTGTGGATTGGATTATCGCGTTATGCCTGGCTCGCTCTAAATCCCCTGATTCAAGTCTTTAAGCCCGTTTCTCCCCTGGTGTGGTTGCCGATCGCTCTAGCGATTTTTAATGCGGCGGAGCCTTCAGCAATTTTCGTGATTTTTATTACTTCGCTTTGGTCTACGATCATCAATACAGCCGAAGGTGTCCGCAATGTTCCCAAAGAGTACTTAGAGGTGGCACAGGTCTTAGAAATGCCCCGCTGGAAGCAACTCACCAAGGTGATCCTACCTGCCACTTTGCCCTACATTTTTACCGGATTACGCATCAGTATGGGAATTGCTTGGTTGGTGATTGTGGCAGTGGAAATGCTCACGGGGGGCGTTGGGATTGGCTTTTTTGTCTGGGATGAGTGGAACCGCTTGAATGTGAGTGCGGTATTTTTAGCGATATTTGTAATTGGGTTGACGGGGCTGATTTTGGATTACGCTCTTGCCACCTTGCAAACGCTCATTACCCGCCGTCCTACACGCTCTTAAACTTTGGAGACAATAGACTTCCTGCGAAAGTCAGGCTTTAGGCTTTAGGCTTTAGGCTTTAGGCTTTA
>ENA-OFCF01000182-OFCF01000182.1-metagenomes-genome-assembly--contig:-NODE-182-length-31004-cov-4.738214_pt1 | contig 31004 bp, 26 predicted proteins | sample MGYA00153387_OFCF01 | MGnify analysis MGYA00153387 | reverse complement strand
CGCCGCGCAACGTGCCTGTCACGCTGAAGATGCGTACGGGCTGGGCCGAACACCATAAAAATGCCGTGACGATTGCGCGCGCCGCTGAGCTTGCTGGCGTGGCCATGGTCACGGTGCATGGCCGCACGCGCGAGCAGGGCTACAAGGGCTTGGCTGAATATGACACGATTGCCGAGGTCAAAACCGCGTTGACGATCCCGGTGGTGGCCAATGGCGACATCACGAGCGGTGAAAAAGCACGTGACGTACTGGCTTACACAGGCGCAGATGCCGTCATGCTGGGCCGGGTGGCGCAGGGCAGGCCCTGGATATTCAGGGAAGTCGTGCATTTCTTGGCCACTGGCACGCAGCTTGCACCGCCCTTGGTGATGGATGTCAAACGTTTGCTGATGGATCACTTGCAAGACCATTACGAGCTGTATGGCGAGTTCACGGGCGTGCGCAGTGCGCGCAAGCACATCGGCTGGTATGTGCGCGTCTTGCCGGGTGGCGAGGCGTTTCGTGCGCAGATGAATGCGCTGGTGGATGCCCAGGCGCAACTGAGTGCCGTGGCTGATTTTTTTGATGGCTTGAGTGATGCAACTGACCGCATGCCTGAAGCACCGGCGATTAACAACAAGAATGAAGAGGAAGTTTGCATATGAGTAAAAAACAGATTGAAGAGTGCATTCGCATCAGCCTGGACGGCTACTTCAAAGATCTGCGCGGTACGGAGCCTGACCGCATGTACGACATGATGGTGCGGGTGGTTGAAAAGCCACTGCTGGAGGTGGTGATGCAGCAAGCCGCACAAAACCAGTCACGCGCTGCCGAGTGGCTGGGTTTGAACCGCAACACCCTCCGCAAAAAACTGGTTGAACACAAGCTCATCAAATAGATTCAAAAAAAGACAAGCAATGAACGCTCTGATTTCCGTCGCCGACAAAACCGGTATCCTCGAATTCGCACAGGCCCTGCACGCGCTTGGCATCAAGCTGCTGTCAACTGGCGGCACCGCCAGGCTGCTTCTTGACAATGGATTGCCTGTCACTGAAGTGGCAGACCACACTGGTTTTCCGGAAATTCTTGATGGTCGGGTGAAAACGCTGCACCCCAAAGTGCATGGCGGTTTGCTGGCGCGGCGTGATGTGCCTGAGCACATGGCGGCTTTAAAAGAACATGACATCGCCACGATAGATTTGCTGGTCGTCAATCTGTATCCGTTTGAAGCCACTGTGGCCAAGCCTGGTTGCACGCTTGAAGACGCGATTGAAAACATCGACATCGGCGGCCCGGCCATGGTGCGCAGCGCCGCCAAAAACTGGAAAGACGTGGGCGTGCTGACCGATGCGTCGCAATATGCAGGCGTGCTGGCAGAGCTTAAAGCCGATGGAAAGCTGACGGATAAAACCAAATTTGCTTTGTCAGTTGCCGCGTTTAACCGCATCAGCCAGTATGACGGCGCCATCAGCGACTATTTGTCGGGCATCCAGCCAGACGGTAGCCACAGCATGTTTCCTGGCCAGGCCAATGGCCGCTTCATCAAGGTGCAGGACCTGCGCTATGGTGAAAATTCACACCAGCAAGCTGCGCTGTATCGCAACCTGTTTCCCGCGCCCGGCTCACTGGTCATGTCCAGACAGACACAGGGCAAAGAGCTCAGCTACAACAATATTGCTGACGCTGATGCCGCGTGGGAATGCGTCAAAAGCTTTACAGAAGCGGCCTGCGTGATCGTCAAGCATGCCAACCCCTGTGGCGTGGCAGTAGGCGCTGACGCGCTTGAAGCCTATAGCAAGGCCTTCAAGACTGACCCCACTTCGGCGTTTGGCGGCATTATTGCGCTGAATTGCCCGCTGGATGAGCGTGCTGCACGGGAAATCTCGAAACAGTTCGTCGAGGTGCTGATCGCGCCAGCCTTCACACCCGAGGCACTCGAAGTGTTCAAAACCAAGGTCAACGTGCGCATTCTGCAGATTGACCTGCCACCAGGCGGTGACACGGCATTCAAGCAGGGGCGGAACCTGATGGACGTCAAGATCGTTGGCTCTGGCCTGTTGATGCAAACGGCGGACAACCACGAGCTGGCTCTTGGCGACTTGAAAGTGGTCAGCAAACTGCAACCGACCCCCGCCCAGCTGCAAGACCTGCTGTTCGCCTGGAAGGTGGCCAAATACGTCAAGTCCAACGCCATCGTGTTCTGCAAGGACGGCATGACCATGGGCGTAGGCGCTGGCCAGATGAGCCGCCTGGATTCCGCCCGCATTGCCAGCATCAAGGCCAGCCACGCCAACTTGGCGCTTAGTGGCACGGCAGTGGCCAGCGATGCGTTTTTCCCGTTTCGCGACGGTCTGGACGTCGTGGTCGACGCGGGTGCCACCAGCGTGATTCAACCCGGGGGATCGATGCGCGACCAGGAAGTGATTGACGCGGCTGATGAACGCGGGGTGGTAATGGTGCTGTCTGGTGTGCGGCATTTCAGGCACTGAAAACCTCAAAACATCCTGTTTCATGCCGTTTTCAGGTATTAAATTGGCCTCTAGACCAATAAATACGGGCGCAAGCAGCTACTAAATAAATAGCGCTTTAAATCTCAGCAGTTGGCAAAAAACTGCGCTGCAGCATCTACCGTCGCCTCAATATCTGCTGTCGTGTGCGCCGCGCTGACAAACCCGGCTTCGTACAACGCCGGGGCGTAGTACACGCCTTTGTCCAGCATGGCGTGAAAGAAGCGGTTGAACGCTGCGCTGTCGGTCGTCATGACTTTGGCGTAGTTTTGTGGCAACTTGTCGAACAGGAAAAAGCCGAACATGCCGCCTTCGCTGTCGCCGCAGAATTGAACGCCTGCTTTGCTGGCTGCCGCTGTTAAACCTGTGACCAAACCACAGGTGCGCTCACCCAGTGCTTCGTAAAAGCCCGATTTTTGCACCTCGCGCAGGGTGGCCAGGCCGCAGGCGGTGGCAACTGGGTTGCCGGATAGCGTTCCCGCCTGGTACACCGTGCCCATGGGCGCGAGCATTTCCATCACGGCTTTGGTGCCACCAAAAGCTGCCAGCGGCATACCGCCGCCAATCACTTTGCCCAAAACCGTCATGTCGGGCTTGAAGCTTGGGATGCTTTTGGCGTAAACGCTTTGTGCGCCGCCCAATGCCACCCTGAAGCCCGTCATGACCTCGTCAAACACCAGCAGTGCGCCATATTGGGTACAGAGCTCACGGCAACGCTGCATGAAGGGCACGCTGGCGCGTACAAAGTTCATGTTGCCAGCAATCGGCTCAATCATCAGGCAGGCGAGATCTTTGCCGTGCAAGGCAAAGCACTCTTCAAGTTGCGCAAGGTTGTTGTATTCAAGCACCAGTGTGTGCTGTACCACTTCAGGCGGCACGCCCGCGCTGGTGGGGTTGCCGAAGGTCGCCAGACCTGAGCCGGCTTTGACCAGCAGCGCATCGGCGTGGCCGTGGTAGCAGCCTTCAAACTTGATCAGCTTGCTGCGGCCTGTTGCGCCGCGCGCCAGCCGAATGGCGCTCATTGCGGCTTCGGTGCCAGAGCTGACCAGGCGCACCATCTCAATCGACGGCACGAGTTTGACGATTTCTTCGGCCAGCTCGACCTCGCGCTCAGTCGGCGCACCGAAGGAAAAGCCGTCCATCATGGCTTTTTGCACCGATTCAATCACCGCCGGGTGGCCATGGCCCAAAATCATTGGCCCCCAAGAGCCGATGTAGTCGATATAGCGTTTGCCGTCTGCATCCCAAAAATAGGCGCCGTGGGCACGCTGCACAAAGCGTGGCGTTCCGCCTACGGCCTTGAAGGCACGGACGGGCGAGTTAACGCCGCCGGGGATCAATTTTTTGGCTCGTTCGAACAGGACGTCGTTTAGGGAAAGCGCGGATTCGTTCATGGTCTTGGAGTTTAAGTTTAATGCTTCGTGGTGCCGTGGGGCGGCATGTCAAAGAAAGACCGCTGGGTGGCGATTGTTAAATCTGCATCGTCGGTTGCTGGTGCTTCTGCAGCCGTTTCGTCATCTGTGCCCTCTTCGGCCTGTGCCCAAAACATGCGGTCTGGAATCGTATGGCCCATCCCGGGGTTAAAACCTGCACTTAAGGCTTGGTCCAGGTAATTCAACGCTTCGGCAGTGGCGGCTTGCAAATCGTGGCCGTTGGCCAGCAGAGCGGTGAGCGCGGCAGACAAGGTGTCACCAGCCCCTGAGAATGTCGCCTCAAAACGCTCAAACTTTTCGCTGTGCAGCACAGCTTGGGGCGTGGCCAGTGCGTTGTCAATGAACTGCTCTGGCAGCGGTATGCCGGTGACCAGCGTGTAAGGCACGCCCAGTTGAGCCGCAGCTTTGGCAATATCTTTGGCCGATGGGTTGCGCGCGCCCGGCCAATCTGGCAACAACCAGCGCCACAAGCTGCTGTGGTTTCCTACCAGGATCGTGGTTTGGGGCAGCAGCAGCTCACGAAAGGCATCCAGGTAGCTGTCAATTTTGTCTTCGTCCCACCAGGCCAGGCTGGGCATGTAGGCAATCAGCGGGACTTCGGAATAGTCAGCCGCAATCTCGGCCACTGCGCTGATGTTTTCAGGGTTGCCGACAAAGCCGACCTTGATGGCGCTGACAGGCATGTCTTCAAGTGCAGTGCGGGCTTGTTCACTGACGGATTCTTCGTCAAAACTGATGTGGTCAAAAATTTCGGCGGTGTCGCGCACGTAAGCGCCTGTGACGATCGCCAGTGCATGGCCACCCGCCGAGGCAATGGCGGTGATGTCGGCTGTCAAGCCGCCGGCACCACTCGGGTCGCTGGCATTGAATGTCATGACGCAGACGGGTACGTCGTCAACGTCGGGGTGTGACGTTTCAGGAATAGGTACAGTCGGGGAGTTGGGGTTTGCCATAGGCGATGATTTTGCCTGTGAGCGAATTAGCAACGCGGCATCGATACAATTACTTGCATTCTATGTGAAGGCAATTTAAGCTGGGATTACTTAATGACTTGGATGTGTTTGATTTGTGGATGGATTTACGACGAGACGACAGGTTCACCCGAAGAGGGCATTGCGGCAGGTACGCTTTGGGCACAGGTTCCCATGAATTGGACTTGCCCTGAGTGTGGCGCCCGCAAGGAAGATTTCGAAATGGTTCAAATCTGACGATAAACTTCAGCAGCTTTATTAATGACTCACTCTGACATCACAATCGCTTGTTACTTGGCCAACTGCCAATAGCGGCCATGCAAGAACTAAAGGAGTTATCGACGTGAGTATTCCAAGTTCCGGACTCAAAGTCCTTGTTATCGACGACAGCAACACCATCCGGCGTAGTGCCGAGATTTTTTTGAAGCAGGGCGGCCATGAGGTGCTGCTGGCTGAAGATGGTTTTGATGCGCTGGCCAAAGTCAATGACTACCAGCCCAATCTTATTTTTTGTGACATCTTGATGCCGCGTCTGGATGGCTATCAGACTTGTGCAATCATCAAACGCAATGCGCGTTTCTCGGATGTCCCTATCGTCATGCTGTCATCCAAAGACGGTGTGTTTGACAAGGCTCGAGGCCGCATGGTCGGCTCGCAAGACTACCTGACCAAACCTTTTACCAAAGACCAACTGCTGCAAACAGTCACCGAACTTGGCAGCCTCAAACAAGGAGTAATGCAATGACAATCAAAAAAATTCTGGTGGTGGACGACTCAAAAACCGAATTGATGTTTCTGACCGACCTGCTGGGTAAAAACGGGTTCACCGTGAAGACCGCCGAGAACGCAGAAGATGCCTTTCGTCGCCTGGCTGAGGACAAACCGGAGCTGATCTTGATGGACGTGGTCATGCCGGGTCAAAATGGTTTTCAGTTAACCCGTGCCATTTCACGTGACCCGCTTTATTCAGACATTCCCATCATCATGTGTACCAGCAAAAATCAGGAAACCGACCGCGTTTGGGGAATGCGCCAAGGTGCGCGTGACTACATTACCAAGCCAGTGAACGCTGATGAGCTGATGTCCAAAATCAGCGCCTTGGGCTGAAGCGCCAAGCGTTTATTTCCTGAAACCAGAACATGGCGAACAGACAAGCAATTCGAGAACTCCAAACCCGTCTGGCGGAACGGCTACAGATTGCACGTACACAAGGTGTGGCGCCTTCTTGGCTGGCCGTTGAGGCGAGTGGCAAAAAATATTTGTTTCCCATGACGCAGTCAGGTGAAATTTTTCCTTGGGTGGCGACTCAGGCTGTGCCCTACACGCAGAGCTGGTTTTTGGGTGTGGCCAATTTGCGTGGTGGTTTGTTCGGCGTGGTTGACCTGGCCAGCTACGTGTCTGGCCAAAGTACCAGCTTGAAAACTGAATTCGCGCTAAAAGAGTCGCGGCTTGTAGCGCTCAACAGTGCGCTAGACATCAACTGCGCCTTGCTGATTGATCGTCTTGCCGGGCTGCGTAATCAGGAGGCGTTCAGTGAATTTTCTGAAAAAGCGCCCGAAGCACCAGACTATTTTGGTAACCAATACATCGACAAATCCGGCCAGTCCTGGCAGGAAATCAATCTCCAGTTGCTGGCGCAGCAAGCGCACTTTTTGACCATTGGCGCATAGCGCATCCAAGTTTTTCCAGAGGGCTCATCATGTCGTTTATTGAAAAAATTCAAAACCTGTTCAAACCACAAAACAAGCTGCCAGAAGACAGCATGGACATGGCATCAGTCGGTATGCCGGCTGACCCTTTTGCAACGGGAGCGATGACTGCTGTAGGCGACGGCATATCGCCTGATGCCACCACCAACATGATGGCGAAGCAACCCGAGGCTGAAAAAGAGCCCTTCGCCCCCAGCATGATGTTTGCTGATGAGGCTCCGGCTGCCGTGGTCAATCCTGACTTGATCAAATTGCCGATTTTGGGCAGCAAGACGATTGCCCAACACCAACGCACATTGTTGTTGTTCTTGGGTTTGTCTGTGCTGGTGCTGGGGGTGGTGGCTTACCGTGCATTGAGTCAGGCCGATACCGTTACACGCCAAATTACCGCTACAGGTGAGTCTTTGATGCAGTCGCAGCGACTTGCCAAGTCTGTGTCTCAGGCCTTGGTGGGCAGTGCTCAGGCTTTTCCTGACGTTAAGGAAAGCGCTGCTGTGCTGGCTAAATCAGTCCGCGGCTTGAAGTCTGGTGACGATACCTTGCGACTAGCGCCAGTTGAAGGTGACCTGCAATCTGACGCTGACAAAGTAATGCCGCTGATGGAGCGCGCCGAGAAAAATGCCGCAACTGTCATGAGTCAGCAGGCCATTTTGACCCAGGTGGGTGCTGCGCTGCGCACGATTAACCGCCAGTCATCGGACTTGCTGGAAATTGCCGAGACAGTGTCGTCGTTGAAGCTGCAGCAAAACGCGGCACCGGCTGAGATTTCAGCATCTGGCCAGCTGGTGATGTTGACGCAGCGTATTGGTAAATCTGCCAACGAGTTCCTGACTTTGGAAGGCGTAAGTCCTGAGGCCGTGTTTTTGCTGGGTAAAGACTTGAACTCTTTCAAGGAAATCGCGCAAGGTTTGCAAGAAGGTAGCCCGGAATTGCGGCTGGTGGGCTCTAAAGACCCGCAAACCCGCGAACGGCTTGAAGCACTGATGGCTCTGTATGAACAGACGCGTGTTCAGGCCGGCGCTATTTTGGGTAACTTGCAAGGCTTGGTGTCAGCTCGTGAAGCGCAGGCCGCCATCATTTCTGACAGTGAGCCACTTCGCCGCAGTTTGGAAGAGCTACAGGGTCAATTGACCACCCAGTCCGGCTTGGGTGCGGGATCTGTCGCGGCGCTGATCGCAGCCGCGCTGTTTGGTTTGCTTTGCGCCGTGGGTATTGCGCGTATCCAGCTGCAAGACAGTCGCCAGCGTCAGGGCGTTGCTGAGAAGCAGCAGCTTGAAGCACGTGGACTGGAGCAGGATGCCAAGCGTGTGAACGATGCCAATCAGGCTGCCATTTTGCGTTTGATGAATGAGTTGCAAACAGTGGCTGAGGGCGATTTGACGCAAGAAGCGACGGTGACGGAAGACATCACTGGCGCTATTGCCGACTCGGTGAACTACACGGTCGAGGAGTTGCGACAGCTGGTAGGTAACGTACAAAACACGGCAACGCGTGTGGCACAAACGACGGCGCAGGTGGAGAGCACCTCGACCGAGCTGTTGGCCGCATCAACCGAACAGTTGCGGGAGATTCGCGAAACCGGCCAGTCGGTGCTGGAAATGGCTTCCCGAATCAACGACGTGTCTACACAGGCGCAGGAATCATCTCAAGTGGCGCGGCAGTCACTGACGGCTGCCGAGTCTGGCCTGCAAGCGGTGCAGAACGCCATCGGCGGTATGAACTCCATCCGTGACCAGATTCAAGAAACCTCCAAACGAATCAAACGACTCGGTGAGTCATCACAAGAGATTGGCGAGATTACCGAGCTGATTTCAGACATTACCGAACAGACCAACGTGCTGGCGCTGAATGCCGCCATTCAGGCGGCATCAGCCGGTGAAGCCGGACGAGGTTTCTCGGTGGTGGCCGAGGAGGTGCAGCGACTGGCTGAGCGGTCTGGTGATGCAACCCGTCAGATTTCGGCACTGGTGAAGGCCATTCAAACCGACACCCAGGATGCGGTAGCCGCTATGGAGCGCTCCACGCAGGGTGTGGTCGAAGGAGCCAAACTGTCTGACAGCGCGGGTACGGCATTGTCAGAAATTGACAGCGTGTCACGCCGATTGGCTGAACTGATTGAGCAGATTTCAAAATCTGCAACCCGAGAGGCAGCTTCAGCCAATGTGGTGGCTAACAACATTCAGCACATTTTTGCGGTGACTGAGCAAACCGGAGAAGGTACGCGGTCAACAGCAACGCAGGTGCGCGAGCTGTCCCGTATGGCTGAAGAGCTGCGTCAGTCGGTATCCCGGTTCAAGATTGCTTGATCTGCTTCACTCCCATTTTTGCGTCAAACAGTATCCTGAATCGGTCCATCATTTATGCAAGCCATTGACCTGAATTCAAACCCTGCTGACATTGATGTGGTCGTCAACGATCTGGGCCCGTTGGCCTGGGTGCTTGATGAACTGCGCAAATCTCTCGATGGTGCGGCAAAAGCGCTAAGGCGTTTCGTCAGGGAAGCCGAGTCCGCCAAGGGCTCTGACTTGGCCACGCTGGATGCCAGCCAGCTGCGCATTGCACGTCAGCAACTGCATCAGGCAGTGGGCGCACTGGAGATGGTCGGTCTGGCCGGCCCCGCGCTGGTGCTCCGGGCGATGGAAGCCGCAGTACAAAAGTTTATTCAGCAACCAGAGCAATGCAGTCAAGATGCCGCTGCCAAAATTGAGCATGCCAGCTTTGCACTGACCGAATACCTTGAGGGCGTGTTGGCGGATAAACCCGTTTCGGCTCTTTCGTTATTTCCCCAGTACCGCGATGTACTGGGTCTGGTCAAGGCAGATCGAATTCATCCAGCTGATTTGTGGACGATGGAATGGCGCTGGCTAGAGCCCGAGTTGAACGCCAAACCAGAGCCGCGCAATTACGACTCAGAATCCCGCACGGTTTTTGACCAGTCTGTGCTGCAGATCATGAAAGGCCAAGCGCCACATGCTGCTGCCAGTTTGAAGGGTTTAAGCCTGGGGTTCTCGGCCCGACAAGCAGACCGTCAACCAAGAATTTTTTGGAAAATTGCCGCCGCCTACTTTGAGGCGCTGGAGCATGGCTTGTTGCCGTCAGACATTTATGTCCGCCGCGCCTCGTCTCGCGTGCTCTTGCAATACGCCAGTTTGAGCAAGGGCGATACTGGTATTTCTGACCGTCTGGCGCATGATCTGCTTTTCTTTTGCTCACAGGCCGCAACTTCAACAACGCCAACGCCGGCGTTGTCAGCCGTGCGGGCAGCTTATGGTTTGGCACGTTTTAAAGCTGTGGATTACGAAGCGGTACTGTTTGGCCGCTTTGACCCTGCATTGTTGGCACAAGCCCGCAAGCGTATCGTGTCTGCCAAAGAAACCTGGTCTGCTCTTTCAGCCGGGGACGCCAACAAATTCAAGGTGGTGGTCGATCAGTTCAGTCTAGTGACTGATTCTCTGATTAAGCTTCACCCTCCGAGTGAGCTTTTGGCGCACGCACTGACGCGTGCCATCGATGTAACAGCGCGTTCCGGACAGGCGCCAACGATCGAGTTGGCGATGGAAGTGGCGACGTCTGTGCTGTATCTGGAAGCTGCATTCGACGATCTGGATCCCAGCGACGTGCAGCTCGCAGCGCGTACCCAGCATTTGGCCGAACGCCTCGAAACCGTGAAAAATGGCGGCATGGCTCAACCGCTGGAATCGTGGATGGAAGATCTCTATCGGCGTGTTAGTGACAAACAAACCATGGGCAGTGTGGTGGGTGAGTTGCGGATATCCCTTGGCGAGCTTGAAAAGTCTCTGGATATTTTCTTTCGCAATCCCAAAGAGAAATCTGCGTTAACCAATGTGCCTGGCCAATTGGCGCAAATGCGCGGTGTGCTGTCGGTGTTGGGTCTGGACCAAGCCTCGCATGCGGTCATGCGCATGCGTGACAGCGTTGAGCAAATGATTGAGACCGAGATCGACGAGGAGCGCGTTCGTGCTGCTGGTACTTTCGACCAGCTCGGTAATAATTTAGGTGCGCTGAGCTTTCTGATTGACATGCTCAACTACCAGCCTGCGCTGGCTAAAAAACTCTTTGTGTACGACGATGTCAAAGGTGAGCTCAGGCCGCTGATGGGCCGTGCAGAGAAAACATTTAATGCTGAGCCATCCCAAGAAGCGCCAGGCCAAACCATCTCGCAGCAGGTGACTTCACTGGTGCAGGATGCAGGCTCCGGCGCCTCTGACGACGCGCTTAGCTTCAAACTCGATACTTTGGCGACGCACGCAGCCTTGGCAGGTCAACCTGTTTTGGCGCAAGCAGCACATGACGCATCCGTTGCGGTGTCCGGTCACGATACGCAAGCAACCGCCAGCGCGCTGAACACGCTTGCTACCGCAATTGCGCCCGCTGCTGGCAGCCCAGCCAGTCAAGTCGAAGAAGTTGATTTTGAAGAAGACGATTTACGCGATATTTTTCTGGAAGAAGCCAGAGAAGTGACTGGCAATGGCTTGGAGGCTACGCGTTTACTGGGGTCCGACCCTGGCGACATCAACCAGCTCACCATTTTGCGGCGCGTTTTTCACACCCTCAAAGGCAGCTCTCGCATGGTGGGTCTCAATGAGTTTGGTGAAGCTGCCTGGTCGATGGAGCAGTTGTTTAACGGCTGGCTGGCTGATCAAAAGCCAGCCAGCGATGATTTGCTGACTTTGTCGGGTGACAGTCTGGCTGGTTTTTCACGCTGGATTGAAGACATTGCTGTTAACAGTGATGGTGCATGGGCGGCTGTTGCCTTTCGCACCAGTGCGGAGGCCATGCGCACTGAAGGCAGGCTCAGCCCGCTGGTGTTGCCGCAAGCAGCGTCTTTGGCGGTGGGGGGTGCTGAGCCTGTTGCGCTCGACATACCTGCGATGGATGACAGTGCACCTGTGCTTGCATTACAGACTGCTGCTGTAGATGAGACGATTAAAGTTGAGCCTGCCAGTTCATCAAGTGACTCTGAAGTCGACTTCGACTTTTTTGCACTCGGCGATGCGCCTGCTCAAGCGGTTGACGAGCCCGTACCTCTGTCGGCTGCCATGCTGTCAGCCGAACCGGACATGCTGAACATTGAGGGTATTGACTTTGACAGCTTGTCTGCACTGTCAGGCGCGCAAGAGTCGCCCCCTGCTGCCGAAGATGCTTCAACTGCCGAGCATTTGGAGATGGAAGCCCTGCAAAAGCAGCTGGAGGCTTTTGAAACGCAGGCGCTGGCAGATGAGGCTGACCCAGTGTCAATGCCGTCCGAATCAGTCGATGTTGTGGACATGTCGGCTGCAGACTTTGAGTCTCAGTTTTTGACCGAAGTTGCACCGTCCAGGATTCAAGAAGAGGCGACGGGACTGCAAGCATCAGTTGAAGCCATCACTGATTTTGAAATGCCAGATATGGAAATCGAAACACCTGTTGCAGCACAGCAGCTTGAGGTGTTGAGGGTTGAGCCTATCGCTTTGGACTTGCCTGAAGATATGGCAACCACTGACGACGAGCAGGTCAAGGTGATTGGTGATTTGCGTATCGGTATTCCGCTTTACAACGTTTACCTGAATGAGGCCGATGAGTGGTCACGCCGACTTCTGGCTGAAGTTTCTGAGTGGGCGATGGAGCGGAGCCTTCCCGTCAGTGACTCTGCAGTTTCATTTGCGCATTCACTAGCAGGCAGCTCTGCAACTGTGGGCTTCACCTCATTGTCAGAAATTGCCCGCGCATTAGAAGACGCGCTGCAACTATCGCAGACACATTATTCTGATACGGCCGCGGCGCAGTATGCGGATTTATTTGTCAACGCCGCTGAGGACATCAGGCGTTTATTGCATCAGTTTGCCGCTGGCTTCTTGAAAGAATCTGACCCTGTTTTGTTATCGCAGCTTCGCGCGTTAGAGTTTCCTGATGCAGAAGCTGAGCTCGAATCTGTGACTGAGGCTGAGATTTTTGATCTGAATTTCGATATGGACAGCCCGCCTCCGCAAGCTGTTCAAGAAATGCCCATGCAGGCTATAGCCGAGCTGCCAGTCGAGCAGCCCGTTCTGCAAACCGCTCAACCGCTTGCCCCAGTTTATGCTGCAGTGCCAGTGATTGCAGCCGCAGCAGTTGCAACAGTCGCTACCCTGTCCGCACTGCCTGCGTTCGCCGCGAATCAGGCGCCTGCGTCCAGCATGGCTTCGGTTCTACCGGTTCTCGGTGATGACCGCGAAGACGATGACATTGACGCAGTGGACGCGATTGATGCGGAGCTCTTTCCAATTTTTGACGAAGAGGCCACGGAACTCATGCCCCAACTGGGCGGCGCGCTGCGCCAATGGTCGGCTCGGCCTGACAACCTTGGTGCACGCATGGAGGTCTTGCGCGCATTGCACACACTCAAAGGCAGCGCACGTCTGGCGGGTGCTTTGCGTTTGGGTGAAATGGCGCACAAGATTGAATCTGAAATCGAGTTTTTGGGCACTGACGCAGCTGCAAGCCAAGACTTTGAGCCCTTGCTCAACCGCTTCGATGCGATGCAGCACACGCTTGATGTGCTGCGCAAGGCAGATGCGGTTCATGAAACACCTGCTGCACCTGCCCTGATTGCCGTGGCAACTTCTGTCATTACCGCTGCCGACAGTCCAGCAATCAAAACCGATGCAGCGCCAGACACGCAGGACGCCGCTGAAGCAGTCGCGCCCGCTATTGCAGTTGGCAAATCACTGATTCCCGCACCGCAAACTATGGCCATGCAGCCGCTGCGCCAAGCCGCAACCGCCTCGATTCGGGTCCGTTCGCAACTGCTGGACCGCATGGTGAACCAGGCCGGTGAGGTCATGATCACCCGCTCCCGCCTGGAGGTTGAACTCAACCAGTTGCGCGGCTCGCTGGGCGACATGAGCGACAACTTGAACCGTCTGCGCCAACACCTGCGTGACATTGAGTTGCAGGCTGAAACCCAGATGCAGTCCCGCTTGGCTCAGGCCAAAGAACTGCAAGCCGGTTTTGACCCGTTGGAGTTTGACCGTTTCACCCGCGTGCAGGAACTCACCCGAATGATGGCCGAGTCGGTCAACGACGTGGCGACCGTGCAGCGCACCTTGCAGCGCACGGTGGAGGCGACTGAAGACGATCTGGTTGCCCAGGCGCGTCAAACCCGTGAATTGCAGCGTGACCTGCTCAAAACCCGCATGGTGGAGTTTGAAGGCATTTCAGACCGCTTGTACCGCGTGGTGCGCTTGGCATCCAAAGAAACTGGCAAACAGGTCAAGCTTGATTTGCTGGGCGGCACGATTGAAATGGACCGCGGCATGCTGGACCGCATGACGCCTGCATTCGAGCACTTGCTGCGCAATTGCGTCGCCCACGGCATTGAGAGCCCGGCGGTGCGCAGTGCCGCAGGTAAAGATGCCGCAGGCTTGATCACGGTTGAATTGCGCCAGGAAGGCAATGACGTATCGGTCGAGTTCCGTGACGATGGCGCGGGCCTTGATTTGAAGCGTATTCGTGAAAAAGCCATCAGCTCAGGCTTGATCACTGCCGACCAGCAACTGGACGACCAGCAAGCCGCGAATCTCATTTTTATGCCCGGTTTTACGACTGCTGCGCAAGTCACCGAGCTGTCTGGGCGCGGTATTGGCATGGACGTGGTGCGCTCTGAAGTCAATGGCGTGGGCGGCAGGATTGAAACCGCCACCACTTTTGGCAAGGGCACCCAATTCAAGCTGGTGCTGCCGCTGACAACTGCTGTAACGCAGGTGGTGATGATTCGCAGTGGCAAGCTTGCGGTAGGTGTGCCTGCCAACGTGGTTGAAACGGTTCGCCGTACTTCGGCCAAAGATCTCCAGCAGGCCTACAACACCGGTACGCTGGACGTGGGCGGTGAGGCCGTGCCTTTCTTCTGGTCAGGTGCCTTGCTTCAGGCCTCCAGCCAGAGCGCTGAAGTTCAAGTCAAGAATTCGTCTGTGGTGGTGTTCCGAAGCGCTGCACAGCGCGTCGCCCTGCACGTTGACGAGGTGCTGGGCAACCAGGAGGTCGTGGTTAAAAACCTGGGGCCACAGCTGTCGCGTTTGCCGGGTTTGGCGGGCATGTCGGTGCTCGCATCTGGTGCAGTGGTGCTGATTTACAACCCGGTGGCGCTGGCTTCTGTGTACGGACTCCAGGCGCGTGCCTTGAGCGGCGACAGTGCCGAGCCACACATGCTCGAAACCTCTGGCGATGGCAGGGCATCTGCGCCGGTGTTGCCAGCAGTTGCACCGCAGATTCCGCTGGTCATGGTGGTTGATGATTCCATCACCGTGCGCCGCGTGACGCAGCGCCTGCTGCAGCGTGAAGGTTATCGTGTCGTGCTGGCGGCTGATGGCCTGCAAGCACTCGAACGCTTGCAGGAAGAGCGGCCGTCGGTGGTGCTGTCAGACATTGAAATGCCGCGTATGGACGGGTTCGACCTGGCGCGCAACATTCGCGGTGATGTGCGCCTGAAGGACTTGCCGATTATCATGATTACCTCACGTATCGCTGAAAAGCACCGTGAATACGCCAAAGAGCTGGGCGTAGACCACTACCTGGGCAAGCCGTACCCTGAAGACGAGCTGATGAGCCTGGTGCGGCATTATTGCGGGCTTGAGGCTACCGTTTAGATGTTTTAAGGTGTTTCAGGACGCTTTTCGATGCTTTTTGGGTTTTAAAAAGGCCTCTAGCCCAACAAATACGGGCGCAAACAGCTATTAAAATCATAGCGTTCGCGCAGTACCCGATTCAACCCTTTTTCACCACCGCATAGCGCTGCAAGGTCAGCGCACGTGCTTCGTCATGCTTGACCACCGGCTGCGGGTAGTGTTTGCCAATCTCCACGCCGGCTGCGATCAATTCCAGCGGCGCTGCAAGCCAGGGTGCATGAATTGCTTTGTTCGATAGTTTTGCAAGTTGCGGCAAGTAGCGGCGAATGAACTTGCCATCCGCATCAAACTTTTCGCTCTGGCTTGTCGGGTTGAAGATTCGAAAGTACGGCTGCGCATCACAACCACTGCTGGCTGCCCACTGCCAGCCGCCGTTGTTGGCTGACAGGTCAAAGTCGTTGAGTTTTTCAGCAAAGTAACGCTCGCCCCAGCGCCAGTCCAGCCCCAGGTCTTTGGTCAAAAAGCTGGCCACCACCATGCGCAGGCGGTTGTGCATGTAGCCGGTCTGATTGATTTGAGCCATGGCGGCATCGACCAGCGGATAGCCGGTACGGCCTTCACACCAGGCTGCAAACAGGGCTTTGGCATCATCGCCATCTTCCCACTGAATCTTGTCGTATTCGGCCTTGAAGGACTCGTTGGCTGCATGTGGAAAATTAGCCAGAATCTGCGCATAAAAATCGCGCCAGATCAACTCGCTCAGCCAAACTGCCGCACCGTCACTGCCTGCGCGTTGTTGCGCAAGTCCGGCACTCGCCAATTGACGTATAGAAACTGTGCCAAAGCGCAAATGCACACCTAAATAACTCGGCCCTTTGACAGCCGGGAAGTTGCGCGTCTCGCCGTACCCGTCCATGCGGCTTAAAAACTCGTCAAACAGTTGTGCGCCACCAGTTGCGCCGGTGGGTATTTTCAAGCTGCTTAAATTTGTTTTTTCAAACCCCATGGCCTCCAAACTGGGGACGTCTTGCGTATGGCTTGCTGGCAGAGCAGCCAAAGCACCAGCATATTTGTCAATTGGGTAAGGCTTTAGATAATAGGCATCGACTTTTTTAAGCCATGCATTTTTATATGGCGTGAACACGCTGTACGGTTTGCTGGCCAACGTCAACACCTCGGAGCGCTCAAAAATCACGTGGTCTTTGAAGGTGTGAAACGCTGAGCCTTGCGCCTCCAGCAGGGCTTGCACTTTAGCGTCTCTGGCCAGCGCCTGGGGTTCGTAGTCGTGGTTGGTAAACACCGCGTTGGCAGCCAATTCTTTTGCCAACGCAGGAAGTGCGTCGCTGGCTACTGCGTGCAGGGCGATCAGTCCGCCTTTTTTTGTACCTATGTTGCGCAACTGTTGATGCAGCTCGTCGACGGACTCCCAAATAAACTCCACGCGCCGGTCTTGTCTGGGCAAAGTGTCCAAAATTTCCCGGTCAAATACAAAAACGCAATGCACTTTATTGCACGAGTTCAAGGCGTGGTGCAAAGCCGCGTTGTCAAATCCCCGCAGGTCGCGCCTGAACCACATCAAGCCAATGGGGTATTTTTTTTGCATGACGCTTATGGTAACGAATTCGCCTCACATAGCGATTCAGCCACCCATAAACCCGACTGTCGCGTAAAATCAGATCATGAGCATGGAATCAGATTCGATCAACTTCACACACCATTTTTTGATTGCCATGCCCGGTCTGGAAGACGAAATGTTCTCCAAAAGCGTGATTTACATGTGTGAGCATTCCGAGCGCGGCGCGTTAGGCCTCGTCATCAACAAACCCAGTGACATCAACCTCAAGAAATTATTCGACAAGGTAGAGCTGCCTTTGCACCGTGAAGATTTAACGCTGGCTCCGGTGTTTCAGGGCGGGCCAGTTCAAACCGAACGCGGCTTTGTTCTGCACGAGTCCGTCATGCCCGGCAATGAGTCGGTCTATGCGTCGACCATGACAATCCCCGGCGGCCTGGAAATGACGACATCCAAAGACGTGCTGGAAGCACTCTCGACAGGTTACGGGCCACGCAAGGTGTTTATATCGCTTGGCTATTCATCCTGGGGGCAAGGCCAGCTGGAGTCTGAAATTTCTGACAACAGCTGGCTGACAGTGGCGGCTGACCCGGCGGTGATTTTTGATACACCTGTCGAGCAGCGCTATGCCAAGGCTTTGATGCTGCTGGGGTTAGAGGCCTGGATGCTGTCGCCAGAAGCGGGTCATTCTTGAGGCTTGCATGAGCTCCAACAAAACGGTTGACCTGCAAACATTTTTAGCTTTCGATTTCGGCATCAAGCGCACTGGCGTTGCCACAGGCAACCGACTCACGCGTACGGCCAGCCCGCAGCCCACAATTGCCGCAAGCAATGACCAGCGCCTGGATGCTGTTGCAGTGCGCATCAAAGAATGGCAACCCGATGCGCTGGTCGTTGGCATCCCGTTTCACCCTGACGGAGCAGCTCATGAAAATACTGCACGCGCAAGAAAATTCGTTCGCCAGCTACGCGCCAGGTTTTTATTGCCTGTCTTTGAAGTCGATGAGCGCTACAGTACAACCGAAGCGATTGCCAGCGGTGCCAAAGATGCAGATGCCGCCTCGGCCTGCATTATTCTTGAGCAGTTTTTAAGGAGTCTTCCTGATGAGTAGCCTGACCCTGGACGCCGAGGCGCTATACCGCGATTTACTCAAAGCCATGCAGTTGCTCTTGGCCAGTTATACCGAACCCGTCCAGCTGGTAGGTATTGCATCCGGTGGTGTCTGGCTGGCAGAGCGCTTACAAACGGATCTGGGACTGGCGGGGAAAATCGGCATCTTGTCTTCAGCCATGCACCGTGATGATTTTGCAAAACGCGGCATGGCATCCAGCAGCCATACGCTCCTGCCTTTTGACGTGAATGGCTCACATCTGGTGGTCGTCGACGATGTGCTCTACACCGGCCGCACCCTGCGCGCGGTGATCAATGAACTGTTTGACTACGGCCGCCCGGCCAGCGTCAAGCTGGTGGTGCTGGTCGACAGAGGCGGCCGCGAGTTGCCTGTGCAGCCTGACTTGGCTATCGCACGCGTGGCGTTACCCGTCTCGCAAAGCCTGGCACTGGCCCGGTCTGACAACGGTCATTTCACCTTTCAAGTACAAGATAAGTAAAGTACAAATAATCTAAAAGCCAAGGAGAAAAACCGTGCTGTACAAGCGTAACCCGCAGCTCAATAAAAACGGTGAGTTGATCCATTTGCTGTCGACCGAAGGCCTGCCCAAAGCCACGTTGACACACATCCTCGACACTGCGGCCAACTTTGTATCGGTCAGCGACCGTGAGGTTAAAAAAGTCCCCTTGCTTCGCGGTAAAAGTGTTTTCAACTTATTTTTTGAAAACTCCACCCGCACCCGCACCACGTTTGACATTGCCGCCACACGGCTTTCAGCCGATGTGATTACTTTGGATATTGCCCGTTCGTCAGCCACCAAGGGCGAATCGCTGCTCGACACCATCGCCAATTTAAGTGCCATGGCGGCTGATATTTTTGTGGTGCGCCACAGTGAATCAGGCGCGCCGTATTTGATTGCCCAACACGTGGCACCACATGTTCATGTCATCAACGCAGGTGACGGCCGCCACGCCCACCCCACGCAAGGGCTGCTCGACATGTACACGATCCGGCACTACAAAAAAGACTTCACCAACCTCACCGTGGCCATCGTCGGTGATGTGCTGCACTCACGTGTGGCACGCTCTGACATCCACGCGCTGACCACACTCGGCTGCCCTGAGGTACGCGTGGTCGGTCCCAAAACACTGGTGCCCAGTGACATGGCGCAAATGGGTGTGCGGGTTTGCAATACTTTGGAAGAAGGCATCAAAGGTGCAGACGTCATCATCATGCTGCGTCTGCAAAACGAGCGCATGACAGGTGCTCTGCTACCCAGCAGCCAGGAGTTTTTCAAAAGCTTTGGCCTGACACCCGAGAAGCTGAAACTCGCCAAACCCGACGCCATCGTCATGCACCCTGGCCCGATCAATCGCGGCGTTGAAATTGACTCGGCGGTGGTCGATGGCGCGCAAAGCGTCATCTTGCCGCAGGTCACCTTTGGCATTGCCGTGCGCATGGCGGTGATGAGCATCGTAGCCGGGAGCACAGCATGAAAATACTCATTCAAAACGGACGCGTGATCGATCCGGCCTCAAAATTTGACAACGTGTGTGATGTGGCTATTGCCGGGGGACGCATAGTTTCTATTGGCCAAACGGCTTCTGATTTTGTTGCCAACAAAACCATTGATGCAACTGGCTGTATCGTTGCGCCCGGCCTGATTGATTTGTCAGCCCGTCTGCGTGAGCCAGGTTATGAACATGAAGGCATGCTGGAGAGCGAGCTGGCCGCAGCAGTGGCTGGCGGCATCACCAGCTTGGTCTGCCCGCCTGATACCGACCCGGTACTTGATGAGCCAGGCTTGGTTGAAATGCTCAAGTTCCGCGCTGAAAAGCTGCATCAGTCGCGCGTTTTTCCCTTGGGGGCGTTAACACGTGGCCTGATGGGCGAGGCTTTGACTGAAATGGTTGAGCTCACCGAATCGGGTTGCGTCGGTTTCTCTCAAGCCGAAGTCCCGTTGGCTAACACCCAGGTATTGATGCGTGCCATGCAATACGCCGCCAGCTTTGGCTACAGCGTGTGGCTGCGGCCGCAAGAGCTGTATTTGGGCAAGGGTGTGGCCGCCAGCGGCGCGTTAGCCACGCGCCTGGGTTTGGGCGGTGTGCCAGTGGCTGCTGAAACAATAGCGCTGCACACGATTTTTGAATTGACACGCGTCACCGGTGCGCGGGTTCATATTTGCCGCATCAGCAGCGCAGCGGGTGTGGCTTTGGTGGCGCAGGCCAAGGCGGACGGTTTGAACGTGACCTGCGATGTCAGCATCAACAGCCTGCACCTAACCGATGCAGATATTGGCTACTTTGACAGCCGTATGCGGCTCGCCCCACCGCTGCGCCAGCAACGCGACCGCGATGCGCTGCGCAAAGGCTTGGCGGGCGGCACGATTGACGCGCTGGTGTCAGACCACACGCCCGTCGATGAAGACGCCAAAACCCTGCCGTTTGCGGAGGCCGAACCCGGTGCGACTGGGCTGGAGTTATTGCTGTCGATGGCTTTGAAATGGAGCGAGGACAACGGCAAAGATGGCTTGATGCGCGCCCTTGAAGTGCTGACCAGCGCCCCGGCGCGCGTGTTGGGCGGATCTCTCGGCACGTTGGCCACCAGTGCGGGTCAGTTGGTCAAAGGCGGTGTGGCTGATGTGTGTGTGTTTGATGCTGCTGCCTTGTGGCAGCCTGCACCTGGCGAGCTGCGCAGCCAGGGCAAGCACACACCGTTTTCTGGTTATCAGTTGCCCGGCAAGGTGCGCTACACGCTGGTTGGCGGGCATCTGGCTTTTCAAAGCCAGTAAGCTTTTTTTGACGCGCCCATGAACCAACTCAAGGCAGTCTTCAAGTTGCTGCTGGCGCTGCTGCATATCGTCAGCGGTTTTTTCACGGTGCTGTTGGTGTTTCCGCGCTTGTCACTCGAGCATCGGCAAATGCGGGTGCAGGCTTGGTCACGCGGCATGTTGCAGCGTATTGGCATTGAACTGGTCGTCAAGGGCAAGCCCGACATGCGCGGCCCGCTGATGCTGGTGGCCAACCATATTTCGTGGTTAGACATCACATCGCTTCACGCAGCCCGGTTTTGCCGATTTGTGTCCAAGGCCGATATTGCGCAGTGGCCGTTTATTGGCAAGCTGGCCGCTGGAATTGGCACCCTGTTTTTAGAACGCACCTCGCGCCGCGATGCGATGCGTGTGGTGCACCACATGGCAGACAGCCTGCGTGCAGGTGATGTGTTGGCGGTTTTCCCCGAAGGCACGACCAGCGACGGCACAACGCTGTTGCCATTTCACGCTAATTTGTTTGAGGCAGCAATCGTCGCCAACGCGCCCGTTCAGCCCGTGGCCTTGCAGTTCATTGACCGCACAACTGGCCAGCCCAGTTTTGCGCCTTGTTACGTGGGTGATGACACGCTGGCGGAATCGGTCTGGCGTACGCTGGTTACGCCAGGCATTACCGTGGTGATCACGTTTGGTGAGTTGCAGTTTGCCGAGGGGCGTGACAGGCGGGCCTGGGCGTTGGCGTTGAAACAAGCCGTGGCTGATTTACGCAGTTAGCTGACGATATCTTCGCGCGGGAAAGTCACCACATGGTCCACTTCAGCGCGTATGCCAATCCATTCGCCCAGTGCGTGGTCATGATGAGATGGCACATGCGCCACCACTGTTTCGCCAGTGGCCAGCTTGAGCGTGTACAAAAACTCCGAGCCTCTAAACGCCTTGCGCACAATTTGCGCTTTGACACTGGCGTTGTCGTCGTGCACGATGTCGTCGGCGCGCAGCAGCACATCGCACAGGCCGCCTGGGTAGGCGCTGGGCAACGGGCACTCTTGCACATCCGTTAAATCACCCAGCATGGTGCTGACCACCACGCCGTTGCCAATGCTGTTTTCACGCTGCACAAGACGGGCCGGCGCAAACACACCGTGGCCAATAAAGTCTGCTACAAATCGGGTAGCAGGGCGGTGATACAGCGCATAGGCTTCGTCCCACTGGTGCAGCTTGCCGTGCTGCATCACGCCAATCTTGTCGCCAATTGCAAAGGCCTCCAGTTGGTCGTGTGTGACGAACAGCGCTGTTGCACCTGCTGCCTTCAGGATGCCGCGCACTTCATGCGCCAAGCGCTCACGCAGGTCTACATCCAGGTTTGAAAACGGCTCATCGAGCAGCAGCAACCGGGGTGAAGGCGCTAGCGCGCGAGCCAGCGCCACACGCTGCTGCTGGCCACCTGACAGTTCATGCGCAAAGCGCTTGCCAGCCGTGGGCATACCGACTAACGCCAGCACTTCTTGAACGCGCTGGGCGCGCGCTTTTGACGCCAAATGCATGATGCCAAACGCCACATTGCGCGCCACGTCCAGGTGCGGGAACAGTGCGTAGTCTTGAAACACCATGCCCAAATGGCGCTGCTCTGGGGGGATGTGCATGTCTGGGCTGCTGATGATTTGCGAGCCCAGCCTGATGCTGCCACTGCCCGCCCGCTCCAGCCCTGCAACCGCCCGGAGCAGTGTGGTTTTGCCGCAGCCTGATGGCCCAATCAGCACGCCAATTTCGCCCGCTTGCAGGCTGAAAGACACGTCATCGACCGCTGGTTGAGGGCGGCCAGCGTAGGTCACACCCAGGTTGGCAACTTGAAGGAACATGTGAAAGATTGTAGATGCTTACAATTCTCATTTGCATCTTGCTGGACTTTTCAACTGAACCGAATGCGCCGATTTTCTTTTTTCTCTTTCTTTTTGCTGTTGCTGGTCATTGCCTTGATGCTCCCGGTGTTGAGCGTGGCCGCCAGCTGGCTGCAATTTGATGCCGCAGCCAGTGCCATCCTGCGGGAAATGGCGCAGACCGTGTTGCCCGACTACGCCCTCACATCGCTGCTGCTTTGCCTGAGCGTGGCAATCGGTGTGGCGGTGGTCGGCATGGCAACGGCCAGCGCCGTCACGTTGTTCGAGTTTCCAGGGCGGCGCATTTTTGAATGGGCGTTGCTGCTGCCGCTGGCCATGCCGGCGTATGTGGTGGCGTATGCCTACACTGACTTTTTGCAGTACGCCGGGCCGCTGCAAACCGGGCTGCGTGACACTTTTGGTTTGCAAGGCCGCCTGTTGCCCGAAGTGCGCAGCCTGGGTGGCGCGGTGCTGGTGTTTACTGTTGCGCTGTACCCGTATGTGTATTTGCTGGCACGCGCTGCGTTGTCTGAACGTGCTGTGCATTTGATGGAAGCAGCCCGCCTGCTGGGCGCACCCTTATCGCGCCGTATTCGTGAAGTGGCTTTGCCTTTGGCGCGGCCTGCTGTTGCGGCAGGTGTGGCGCTGGCATTGATGGAAACGCTGGCCGACTACGGCGTGGCCAGCTACTTCGGCATTCAAACTTTTACCGCTGGTATTTACAAAGCCTGGCTGGCAATGGACAACCGCATCGCGGCTGCGCAACTGGCGACTTTGTTGCTGTTGGTGGTTGCCGTGCTGCTCAAAATTGAGCATGGCGCACAAAAACGCATGCGCTTTGTCAACAACCGGGGCGGGGCATCCAATGCCCTGGACGCTGGTCCCACACAGCTCAAAGGTCGCCGCGCAGTCGCCGCCTGGCTGGTTTGCGCTGTGCCAATCGCACTGGGTTTTGTGCTGCCCGTGCTCTTCATGCTGCGCCCGCTGGTGCAGGGTTGGGGCACGTTGCCGTGGTCGCAATTTGGCGGCTGGGCGCGCACCAGCATCTGGCTGGCTGGATTAAGCGCCGCGCTGGCTACATTGCTGGCTTTGGCTTTGGCGTTTGCCGTGCGCAGCCTACCTAACCGCATCACACGCGGGGCAGTGCAACTGACCAGCCTGGGTTACGCCGTGCCTGGGGCGGTGATTGTGGTGGGCCTCTTGACGCCGGTCGGTTGGCTACAAACCACCTTCCCGAATTTGCAGGCAGGCTACTGGGTCACCGCCACCGTCATGGGTATTGTGTGGGCTTACCTGGTGCGCTTTTCTGCGGTGGCCTTGCAGTCGCTGCAAAGTGGCTACACCCGTGTGCCAGCCAGCCTGGACGACAGTGCCCGCATGTTGGGCGTAACCAGGCTGGGGCTGCTGCGGCGCGTGCATTGGCCGCTGCTCAAACGCTCAGTGGCTGTGGCTGCGCTGCTGGTGTTTGTCGATGTGATGAAAGAGCTCCCCGCCACACTGGTGCTGCGGCCCTTCAATAGCGACACGCTGGCCGTGGTCGCCTATCAGCTCGCACGTGACGAGCGGCTGGGTGAGGCCGCGCTGCCCGCATTGGCACTGGTGCTAGTCGGGCTGCTGCCCGTGGCGCTGCTCAGTCGCACCCTGCGCGCACGCTAATCAATCCGTAGGCAAGTGCCTACGACATCCACTTGCACGCGCCTACGTCTGACGTTTGCCCTCCGGCGTAATGTTTGCTTCTGCTGGAACAAGCCATGCGCTCATCCTGCTTTTCATCAATATTTTGTAGGAGCACACCATGAACAAAGACACCATTGAAGGTAACTGGATGCAATTCAAAGGCAAGGTCAAAGAGCAGTGGGGCAAGCTGACAGACGACGACCTGGACATCATTGCTGGCAAGCGTGACCAATTGCTGGGCCGCATTCAAGAGCGCCATGGCATCAGCAAAGACGAAGCCGAAAAGCAGTTCAACACATGGCATGAAAGAACGCCATCTAACTTTTTCAAACGCGACTGACACGGCGGACACGCCATTTTTAAATCAAGGACACATCATGAAAACCAAACTCCTGGCACTCGCTATCGCCATGTCATGCACCTTTGCAGGCAGCGCCATGGCCACGACCAAAGTCGAATACAAAACTGAAAAAGACCGCATTTCAGGTGATTACAAGGTAGCCAAAGACAAATGCGGCAGTCTCAAGGCCAACGCCAAAGACATTTGCATGTCTGAAGCCAAAGGCGTTGAAAGGATTGCCAAGGCCGAGGCCGAGTCAGCTTACAAGCCCACCGCCCGCAACACTGAAAAAGTAGGCATGGCCAAAGCCGACGCGATGTACAACACCGCCAAAGAAAAGTGCGACGACCTGTCAGGCAACGCCAAAGACGTTTGCATTAAAGACGCCAAGGTAGTTTTCACCAAAGCCAAAGATGACGCCAAAATTGCCAAAGTGTCGATGGACACCAGCAAGTCAAAAAGCGACAAGATGGCTGATGTGAAAAAAGATGCCAGTGCTGATGAAAAGAAGGCCATGTACAAGGCCGCTAACGAGCGCTGCGATGCACTCGCTGGCGCACCCAAGGATGCTTGCCAAAACGATGCCAAAGTTAAATTTGGCATGAAGTAAGCGCATCAGCAAACCCCGCCATGGCGGGCGAGCTGAAAAAGCCCGGTTAGCGCAAGCTACCGGGCTTTTTTACGCAAAAAACGGCTGTTTCGAGCTCTTTTTAGGTATCAAATTAGCCTCTAGCTCAATGAATACGGGCGCAAGCAGCTCCTGAAATAATAGTGATTTGGTGATGTTGCGTGGCTCCCGATATACGCCGTACTATTGCCTGCAAACAATTTTTAGATCCCTTTGGCCTAGTCACAGTCAATAATCTGCATATGACCCAACGCCCGCGCACCATCCAGATCTTTTTGCCCACAGGCGACCCACGCGGCATTCGTGTGGCTGCTTTGACGACCAGCATCGTGCAGGTAATCGAGATACCCAGGCCTTTGATGTCACAGTTTTTGCAAATGGCCGAGTCAAAACAGGTTGGGGTTTATTACCTGATTGGTGATGATGAAGAGAAAGACCAGTTGTCGGTGTACATAGGGCAAACCGGTTCGCTCGGCAAACGCCTGAACGAACACGATCTTGACCCAAAGCGCGAGTTCTGGAATCGTGCGCTCGTGGCAATATCACTCACCCACAGCCTGACGCAAACGCATGCGATGTACCTGGAATGGTGCAGCATTCAGCAGGCCAACAACGCGCAGCGCTATTCAGTTGAAAACGGCAACGCAGGTTCAAAACCGTATACACCGGCCTCGCTTGAAGCCGATTGCCAGGAAATCTTTGACACCATTCGCACGCTGGTGGCCACCATGGGCCAGCCGGTGTTTGAGCCCCTGGCTGTGCGGCGTCCTGAGCCCGTATCAAGCCTAACCAGCAGCACTACGGGTATGACCAGCCCATCAAACGCTGCAGACACAGACATGCTTTTGTTCTGCGAAGGCCCATCTGCATCAGCAAAGGCGCAGTACACCGAGGAAGGGTTGGTGGTATTGAAAGGCTCGCGGGGGCGTAGTGATGCAGCGCCAAGCTTTGGCCAGAGGTCTGCGGGCAAAAACCGCCAGCGACTGATTGATTCGGGAGTATTGGTGGTGGACGGCAGTTCTTACGTGTTCCAGAAAGATGTACTTTTTGGCTCTCCGAGCGGCGCGTCTAAGGTGGTGCTGGCTCGTAGCTCGAACGGCTGGACCGAATGGCGCGACGCATTCGGCAAAACGTTAGATGAGTTAAAGCGCCAAAAGTCGGATGCTGCTGTGGGATCGAATTAAGGTTTGTATCCCTGCAAAAAAGCGACCTGCCCCTAAGATCGGGCCACAGTCATGCACACCATCGAAAATGCCAGTTCACTTATACATCTTGCAACTTAGAGGCGATAGCCGCAAAGTATTTGGCATTTAAAGCAACTTTTACTTGGAGCTTTGCTATAGGCCATCCAAATTAAAGCCAGCTTTAATGAAATTCGCGACGTGTATAGAAAACGACGATTTCCATACAGATCCCGACTGACATATATAAAAAACAGTGCTTTCTATACAGATGATCGCTAACATGTATAGAAAAACGCATTTCTTATACATGTGAAATTTTAGAAGCCTGCTCATGCCCAAGCTAAAGCCACTTGAAAACCTCAACCCTGCGCGCTTTGACACGCTGGTAATTTTGAAAAAACTAGCAACCACCAGCCGCAAACTGGCTGAGCTAAAAGGCATTGCGGGGTCAATTCCCAATCAGGGCATTTTGATCAACACGCTGGGCCTGCAAGAGGCCAAGGACAGCTCCGAGATTGAAAACATCGTCACCACGCACGATGCGCTGTTTAAAGACGATGTATTACCCGAGGCTTTTGCCAACCCGGCCGCCAAAGAAGTGCTGCGCTACCGCCAGGCTCTGCGGGTGGGTTTTGAGCAGGTGCGCAGAAGCGGCCTGCTGACGGCCAACCATATCATTGAAATTCAAAGCGAGCTGGAGCGTAATAACGCCGGGTTTCGCAAGCTGCCGGGTACAGCGCTCAAAGATGGCGCTGGCAAAACCATTTACACGCCGCCGCAAGACCCGACCGAGATTATTGAGCTGATGCGCGGGCTGGAGCGGTTTATAAACGATGCCGATTTGTTTGCGGCTGACCCGCTGATTAAAATGGCGTTGATGCACCATCAGTTTGAAAGCATTCATCCGTTTTACGATGGCAATGGCCGTACCGGGCGGATCTTGAATGTGCTGTATCTGGTCAAAGAGGGCTTGCTGGATATTCCGGTGCTTTACCTTAGCAGCTACATCGTGCGCACCAAGGCCGACTATTACCGCCTGCTGCAAACCGTGCGTGAGGAGGACAACTGGGAAGAGTGGGTGTTGTACCTGCTGGGCGCGGTTGAGCAAACCGCTGCGCAGACGTTGACCACCATTCATGCCATCAAGGCAGCACTGTTTGACTACAAGCACCGCATTCGTGACGGGTACAAGTTTTACAGCCAGGATTTGATCAATAACCTGTTCATGCATCCGTACACAAAAATTGAATTTGTGCAGCGCGACTTGCAGGTGTCACGCATCACGGCCACTAAATACATGGACGCCCTTGCAGCTGGTGGCTTTGTGCAAAAGCAGAGAGTGGGACGTGGTAATTACTATGTCAATACTGCGCTGAATACGGTACTTGTCAGTGTTGGGGGCAACCCACCATGACTGAAGATAAAAATTAACAAAGAAGCTCTGTATTGCCAGTCGTTTCGTAGATTGTGGCACTACATACCTGAATTTACGCTGAATTTCAGGTGCGAAATGTGTCTGAAGCCCAATAAATTCGGGCGCAAGCAGCTATTTATTTTATAGCTTTTTAATCCCGACTTTGACATGCAACGCGTGCTCAAAACACCGCACAAATGCCCTTACTGCAACTGAGCCTGGCTTGCCTGCAGGCAGCAAAGCCTTAATGGGCACCGGTATCAGTGGCTGCAAATCCAGCACGTCCACCCGGCTCAGATCGGCTGAGACGGCGGTGCAGGTGTCAACCAATGCCACGCCAAGGCCGTGGTGCGCCAACGCCAAGGCTGAATGATAGGTTTGCACGGTGATATTGAACTTCAGTCCGACGCCTGCCTCACGAATCGCCTGACCGAGCAGGCGGCCCATCGGGTCTTGCGCGTCCAGGCCAATCACGGGCTTGCCCAATTTGCCAAGCTCGCTAAGCGTGATGTGGCCTCGCTTTAAAAAGCGCGCAGCCAGCATGCCCTTGGGTGCAATGCACACCATACGCCCATCGGCCAAATGCTCTTGCGCCAGCGCGGAATGTACCGCCGGGCTGAACAAAAAACCTACATCGGCTTCTTGCAGCACCAGCGCGGCGACGATTTGCGGTGAATGCAGCGCCTTGATGGTGATGGCGACGTCCGGGTGCTTGACGCGAAACAGCAGAACAGCATGCGGCAAAACTTCATAGCTCAGCGCCAGCACCGTCAAAATACTCAGCTCTTTGGCGCTATCGCCCGCCTTTAAATTGGCGGCAAGCCGCTGCACGTCGTCCAATTGGGCAAACAAACGCTCGATGTGCGGGTACAGCGTCAACGCTTCTGGCGTAGGCAGCAGTCGCCCCTTTGCTCTTTGAAAAAGTGCAAAACCCAACTGCAGTTCGGCATGCTGCAAGATGCGGCTGACCGCCGGCTGCGTGACATTGATGAGACGCGCAGCGGCACTCACGCTTCCGGTCAGCATGACGGCGTTGAAGACTTCTACGTGGCGCAGCCGCATGGTGAGAAGAGCTTAAAGCAGACGAAAAATAGCTATGAGTTTTATAGTCATACGCGCCAGTATTTGCTGGAACAGCTGGTTATGTAGTGGAAAGTGTTTCCTTGAAAGTGCCAGGCAGTAGCGGCGTCAATCGTCATTGGAAGAACTTTTACTTCGACCAGCTTTGACATCTGAACGTAAACTTTTCCCCTCAAGCCGACGCTGCTTGGCACCGTAGCTCGGCTTGGTAGGACGCCTGGCTTTAGGGGGAGTTGCAACGCTGTCAATAACTTCTTGCAGTCGCGCCAATGCGTCGCTGCGGTTCATCTCCTGCGTACGGTGCTGCTGGGCTTTGAGGACCAGCACACCTGCATCGGTGATGCGGCTGTCGTTCAGGGCAAACAGGCGTTCTTTCATGTCATCTGGCAATGACGATGCAGGAATATCAAAGCGCAAATGGATCGCGCTTGACACCTTATTGACGTTTTGCCCGCCCGCACCTTGTGCGCGAATAGCGGTTAATTCGACCTCGCGTTCGTCAACTGGGTACTTGGGCGCTGCTGCCATATCTCATGCGCGCTTCACGCCATGCCAGCCAAAGCCGCAATCGCCAGCACGTAACCCTTCACGCCAAAGCCAGCCATCACGCCCTTGGCTGCCGGTGACAAATACGAGTGGTGGCGAAACGCCTCACGCGCATGTACGTTGCTGATGTGCAGCTCAATCACCGTGACGCCAGAGCCCTTGATGGCGTCGTGCAGCGCTACGCTGGTGTGTGTGTAGGCGCCTGCGTTGAACACCACGCCAGCCAGCGTGCCAGCAGCCTGCGCACGGCCGGCTTTCTGAATAGCGTCAACCAGCACGCCTTCGTGGTTGCTCTGGCGAAAGTCGAGCTTCAAACCGTGTTTTGCACATTCCTGGGCGCACAGAGCTTCAACATCAGCAAGGGTTTGAGAGCCGTACACAGCTGGCTCGCGCGTACCGAGCAAATTGAGGTTGGGGCCATTTAAGACAAGAATGGTTTTCATGTTGACTGATTCACCACTGAAAAAGGTTAATGTATCAATGCTACTATTTTAATAGCTGCTTAAGCCCATGATAAGGGCGCCATGGCCTTATTTCGTTAAAATGTATCAGGTCAGGAACTGCGCATGATGTCAGGTGTGGTTACCACCACATCGCCATTTTGCGCTCGCTGGCGCAATGCGTGTTCCATCACCACCAGCGCCAGAAGCGCCTCTGCAATTGGCGTGGCGCGTATGCCTACGCACGGGTCGTGGCGGCCTTTGGTCACCACCTGTGCCGGGTTACCAGCTGTGTCAATCGACTGGCGCGGCGAGATGATCGAGCTGGTGGGCTTGATGGCAATCGATACTTCAATGTCTTGCCCGGTGCTGATGCCGCCCAATGTGCCGCCTGCGTTATTTGACAAAAATCCACCTGCAGACAGGCTATCGCCGTGCACCGTGCCGCGCTGCGTCACGCTCGCGAATCCGGCTCCAATTTCTACTCCCTTGACCGCATTGATACCCATCATGGCGTAAGCAATATCAGCATCGAGCTTGTCGTAAATCGGCTCGCCCAAACCCACTGGAACGTTTGACGCCACAACTCGAATGCGCGCGCCGCAAGAATCACCGTCTTTACGCAATGCGTCCATGTAGGCTTCGAGTTTTGACACGTCAGACACCGGCGCAAAAAACGGATTGTTGGCCACATGGTCCCAAGATTCAAATGGAATCACTTGATCGCCCACCTGCGTCATGCAACCTTTAAAGGTTGTGCCATATTGAGCCAATAACCATTTTTTGGCGACTGCACCTGCCGCCACAGTTGGCGCAGTCAGCCGGGCTGATGACCGCCCTCCGCCACGTGGATCACGCAAACCATACTTGTGCAGGTAAGCATAGTCAGCGTGACCAGGGCGAAAAGTCTCCAGAATATTGCCGTAATCCTTGCTGCGCTGGTCGGTGTTTTTTATCAAGAGGCAAATCGGTGTGCCGGTGGTCTTGCCCTGGTAAACGCCGGACAAAATCTCGACCGCATCAGGCTCATTGCGTTGCGTGACATGACGGCTGGTACCCGGACGGCGACGGTCTAGGTCGGTCTGGATATCGGCCTCAGCCAGCAACATGCCGGGCGGGCAGCCGTCAATCACGCAGCCAATGGCCGGGCCGTGGGATTCA
>ENA-OFCF01000181-OFCF01000181.1-metagenomes-genome-assembly--contig:-NODE-181-length-31142-cov-6.738090_pt1 | contig 31142 bp, 41 predicted proteins | sample MGYA00153387_OFCF01 | MGnify analysis MGYA00153387 | reverse complement strand
CGGCGTGCGGACTGTACGCGATCACGCTTTACCTATAAGAATGCAAGCGCGCAATGCGCATGTAACGCACGATATGCGTGCCGCCTGTCAAAAATCCCCGCACAGATTCCTACTCTCCGATGCTCTCTGCCGCCCTTCTTTGCCTCGTCGTCGGCATCTCAGACGGCGACACCCTCACCGCGCGCTGCCCTACTCAGGATGCAGCCCACCCCTACCAGCAGATCAAAGTGCGATTTCAAGGCATTGATGCTCCCGAGCGCAAGCAGCCATTCGGAAATCGAGCACTAGAAACCCTGTCCGATCTTGTCTACATGAAAGAGGCCGAGCTACGCTGCAACAAGATTGATCGTTACAAGCGCCATGTCTGCAGCGTTTGGGTTGCACCAGCATCCGCGCCACATGGCCCTCGAACTCTCGACGCTGGCCTTGCTATGGTCACCCTTGGCATGGCCTGATGGTATCGCTCTTATGCCAAGGAACAATCGCCAAAAGAGCGTAGACAGTACGAGTTCGCAGAGCGTGCGGCTAAAGCGCGAAAGGTTGGCTTGTAGAGCAAAGCAGATCAATAGCGCCATGGAGCTGGCGTAAAGGTCAGATATAAATGACCTTAAGCTTACGGTAAAAACTGACGTTCACTAACCGTATGGAAGAAGACTAGTTGATATTTGATATTTATCGTTGCATATATTGCTTAACAATAATTCGGCAGACCGCAACGAATTCTGGTCGGCCACTATCCAAGTCTTCCAGTATGCTGGCTAATATTAGCTCTTTTATGCGTTCATTTGGAGCTAGAAAAATCTTTTCTAACTCGTTGGCATAGCGCTCAATTTCGCGGTTTCGACTTTCTATTAGGGCAACTCTGTTTAATTTCAGCTCTAGCACCGTCGCCATTCCTACATCATCCTTTCCCTTAGCGAAGGCTCCCGCAAAGAAAATATGTTCGCTCGGCTCGTCGACGTATGGGTCGATGATTCCTTCCTTTTTCGACTTATTTTGATTGCAGATCTGACAAGAAAATGTCAAATTTGTCCATTCATATGTTTTCTCTCTGCTTGTGGCCTTAGGAGTGACATGCTCGATGTCGCCGTGGGCGACATCTGTGACCTTTGCCTCACAGTAGGCGCATTTTTGTCTGGTTTCCTCTTTCAGTGCGGACTTTACATCGGGATGGTTATAGCGCTTAGTGAGAGCCTTGATTCGTTCATCATCTCCCAAAGCGCAAGCTTCTAGAAGTTCACGAGTCCATTGCACCTTATTTCGAATCAATACTTCTGGCTCAGGACCTTTATTTAGCTTAATCACGAACGATTCGCCCCATTACTTCTGGAAAGAATTCAGAAAGACCTGCCGATCTTAACTCTGCGCGGAGATTATCTATTGACTCTTTGGATAGCGCAGCTCTTTCAAAATTGTTTGCAATCTGAATAAGATCACGTTCCGCCCAAATCGGTATGGTCACAGATACGCCAAGCACATCATCAAGGATCTTGTCTGCAGTCCTTGCTTTGCTTACAAAATCTATTTCTTCAGCGGTCACAGCCGATCGCGACTCATTAGTTTCTTCTTTAAATATTGAATACCGAAGTGCATAGACTTTGGATTCTTTGACAGAGGTAATAACGAACGGAGAATGAGTAGCTACTATAAACTGCACATTGGGAAATGCCATTACAAGGTTTCCGAGAAAATCCCTTTGCAAAGAAGGATGCAGGTGATTCTCTGGCTCATCGATGAGCACAACTGCGGTTTCTCCATGTGCCTTCGTGTAGAGAAAAATTTGCCAAGCAGTCTGAATTAAGGACATGAGCCCACCCGAAGCCGAGTCGATGGGAAACTCCCCCGTTCGGGAGACCACAACTATTTCAGGACTTCGAACTTCTAGGCGTTGAAAACCAATCTCTTCAGGTAATAAATCACTGAGAAGCTTTTCGAATTTATCATATAATCCCACAAGCTCGGGAACAGCTTTCAGATGTGCATTATCGGCACCAAATGCTGCAAAACCGATCAGGGTTTCTTTCATTGGAGCAATCGGGTTGCATACTGTTCGACCTTCCCGATAGTATTGATCGCCGCGCTGATAGTGTTTCTGGGACGTATAAAAATATTCAAACGCTTCTTTCGGCTTAATTCCAGAAACAGGCAAGGACTGAACTTCTTGATATCGTGGTAGCGCACGATGGGATGCAATTTTAAAACCTATAATTTTTTCAGCATCAGAAAGATTAACCTCATATTTCAGAGCACTTTCATCGAATATCGATAATTTTGCTACTGATCCCGAATCATAAGCTATTGTTCCAATATCATGCTGAACATTTAGTTTTTTCTTCTCTTCTTTCTTCTCTCCATTCTTTGTGAATGGATTAAAACGTGCGAAAATCGTACCTAGAGAGAATCCAGAGGCACCTGTTTTCTTGTCATTAACTGGAGTAGCAAGAAAAGGCTCATGATGACTGGAAGTCATACTCCGTTCGAGAAGCGAAAGTAAGGTACTTTTTCCAGAACCATTTGGCCCGGTCAATATCGTCAATCTAGGATGCAATTCAATATTTACCTCTCGGAATTGTCGCCATTGGTTGATAGAAATTTTTTTGAATTGCAAAGCAAAAATCCTTAGAGATGAAATTAAATTTCCTTAACTACCGCTTTTACCTAGACGTTTGATGCATAGATAAATTGATACAAATTGATTCGATGCGATCATATGACATAGTTCTAGGAGTAACTATCAGATCTCTGACTATTTACTGCTGACATTGAGCGTCATCATGAGACGCCATGCGTGCTTTTGGTCGATCTGCGTCACTCGCTCTTAGTCTCACTGCCAAATTAAACCCTTCCCCCTGCTCCCCTACTGGAAAAAGAGCTGCTTAATTAGGCCCAGCGCGGCTGCTCTTGGGCTTTTTCAAGCTGACTTTGAGTGCGCCAACTTGCACATTGGCTCTCTCGAATACACTGTATGCATGTACAGTAATCGACTTTTAGCCGGCATGCCCGTGCCCATCACCGCATCCCCCATGGCCCTGCCATTGGCGGACTGTGCGGTGCGCGCAGGCTTCCCCTCTCCTGCAGAGGACTTCAGCAGCAAGCGGCTGGAAATCTCCTCGCTTCTGATTGAGCATCCGCAGGCCACCTATTTTCTGCGCGTGGCCGGTCCGTCAATGCAGGAGTACGGCATTGCCGATGGCGATCTGATTGTTGTTGACCGCGCCATTCAAGCGCGCCATGGTCACATCGTGGTGGCTATCGTTGATAGCGAGTTCACGGTGAAGTATCTGTACCAGGCAGGTGGCGTCGTGCGCCTCAAAGCTGGCAATCCCACTTACCCCGACATCATCCCCAAGGGCGACCAGACCATCGAAATCTGGGGCGTAGTCACTTCCTGCATCAAGCGTTTTTCTAGGTGATGTCATGTTCGCCCTCATCGATGGCAATAACTTCTACGTCTCTTGCGAAAGAGCGTTTCGGCCATCGCTGCAGGGCTTACCCGTTGTCGTCCTGAGCAACAACGACGGCTGCGCGATTGCCCGTAGCGATGAGGCCAAGGCGTTGGGCATCAAAATGGGCCAACCCTTTTTCCAGTTCCGTGACCTAGACCGTATTTCCAGCCTGGTCTGCCTCTCGCCCAACTTTGAGCTGTACGGAGACATGAGCGATCGCATGATGTCGATTGCCGCAGGCCTTGGCCCACTGCAAGAGATCTATTCGATTGATGAATGCTTCATTGGGGATCTAGACGGCATCAAGGATTTGACGCAGCGCGCCTTTGCTGTGCGCGAACGCATCCTTAAATGGGTGGGCATACCTGCATGCATTGGACTGGCCCCCACCAAGACGCTGGCCAAGCTGTGCAACAACGTGGCAAAGAACGCAGAGCGCAAGCCAGGCAGCTATCCGGTTGAGCTATCAAGAGTGTGTAACTGGACTGAGATGACCGAAGCCATGCAGCTTGATGTGCTTCGTCGCACGAATGCAGGGGATGTATGGGGAATTGGCCGGCGCATTTCTGCAAAGCTGGCAGAGCAAGGCATCTTGACTGCACTGGACGTAGCAAGAATGCCAGCGGCTAAAGCGCGCGATGAATGGAGCGTGGTCTTGGAGCGCACCGTGCGAGAGCTGCAAGGCGTGAGCTGCATCAGCCTTGAACTGGCCCCAGCTCCAAAAAAGCAAATTGCATGCACGCGCAGCTTCGGCCACCCAATCACAACGCTGCCGCCACTAGTCGAAGCTGTCAGTGAATTTGCGACGCGCGCCGCAGAGAAATTGCGCTTTGGTGGCATGCGCGCTAGTGTGCTCAACGTCTTTGTGCACACATCCCCATTCCGCCCGGGCCCACGCTTTTATAAGACGGCCGTAATGCAGCTACAGCCCGCCACCTCTGATACCAAAGCGCTGGTGAATGCGGCCGTACGCGGATTGCACCAGATTTATGAACCCGGCTTCAATCTATCGAAAGCTGGAGTGATCTTGCAGGATCTGTGCTCTGACACCGAGCAACAGGCCGACCTGCTCTTTGCGGACCCCAGCACTGTGCGCGATGCCAGCGCGTTGATGGAAGCCATGGACAAGCTCAATGCACGCTATGGCAAAGGCGTGGTGCACGTGGCCAGCACCGGCCATGCTGATCACGATGAGTCTGGCTGGCGCATGAAGCAGGAGCGGCGAACACCTCGATATACCACCAAGCTTGATGAAATACCTATTGCTCGCTCATGATATTCTTCTGAAAATATCGAACACTTAACTCTTTTAAAATAAAAATGCCACCTAATAATTGTATTTACTGTAATAAATCAAACAGTTTCTCAAAAGAACACGTATTCCCCTCCGGAATGGGTGGCAATGACACAAATTTCATTTTATATAATAGTGTATGCACCGATTGCAATACCACTGTTTTCTCACCACTCGAAGCCACACTCATGCGAAAGTCTCCCTTCGGCTTAGCACGCATGCAAAATCAACCAGTAGGAAGACAACAAGGGAAAAGAACTAAACCCCCTACTTTTGATACTGAGACATGTTTAGTAATTGAAAAAAATGGCGACGCATCTGAGGCTTATTTTACTACTGGATTAAGACCAATCATCTTGCCTCAAATTAAAATTTTGGATCAAACTATTCATGTTACAAGCCATGATCATTGTTCCCTAAATATCTTTTACACTGATTTAGAGAAATTATTAGATATCAATGTTTTTACGATATCAGTTAAATATCAAAATACAAACAAAACCTTTGAAATCTCTCAATACATTTGGGACGGTCACTGTTATACACTAGAAAGTACTATCGAAAGAATTACGCCACCAGCTGGAATTTGGCTTAATACTTTAACAAGTAGCGATTCAAAATGCGAGGAATGGCCAAGAATTTTTCGCGACCCAAAAGGTCGAATTATTCTTCGCACAGCTTACTCTTCGGAAGCAGCCTATTTTTTATCAGGCGTTAAAAGATCCTTAGCAACATTAAAAAATCAAATTGAAAAGGCTATAGAAATAGAACCCACAACATCGGATAATAATTTGGTTTACACAAAAATGAGTGTTGACATGAGAAAAACTTTCAGAGCCATATGCAAAATTGGAGTGAATTTTATTTGTCACGAATATGGCGAAGAGGTGGCTAGAGAGGGCGCACTAAATCCGATAAAAGAATTCATATTAAATGGAACTGGCAGTTTTATCCCTCATCCACTTAAGGAATTAGAAGAAGTATTTTCTGGAGACGAGAGGAAGCAACATATTGCAATGCTCTATCCAATTCCTCACGGAAACTCAATACTTCTAGCATTCGTTCTTCAACTATACAATGGAACAATTCAAACTATTGGACTAGGAGAATTTTCAAAAAGCAGCAAAATAAAAAATACCCCAGTAATTTTTTTAATTAATTATATTGATAATAAAATTGAACGTAATGAGTTTTCCGAGTACTTACGCCAGCGGAAATCACACAGCAATGATGCGCTAACAGAATAAACTGATACATATATTCTGTTTTCGCATTACTGACGATTGCAAGGAAACTGTTAACGTACCGGCATTCAAGGCATGGCCATCGGCTCTTGCAGCCAGCTCTGTGTATCGCTGGCTGCACCATTCGCCGAAGTAGCCCTGGAACACTGCCGCGCAAGCTCCTGCAAATAGCTCAGTTTGGCGGCGTCTTCTCCGATGGCTTCTCTATGATCGAGAACACGGCGTTGTACGTCTGAATCGAGCGCGAGGGTGTCATGGCCCACGCTGCCGGTGCCTGGATCGCCGGGCCCACCACGACCTTCGGCGGTGATGAGGCGCACCCCGCAAGTGCCATCAGCGACACAACCGCGCAAGCGGCGTAGCTCTTTCTTGTCATCTTCAAGTCCTTTCCATGCCTTAGTGTCGGCTTGTGAAATTGCGTTGTTGGCTTGGCGTCCAATTTCCATGACTTGCTGGGCAATAGTCAGATCCTTGCGGTCGCGCTCAGCCAGCTCAGCCGAATGCTGGGCAGACAGCCGCCAGCCGTTGGTCACCCAGCCACCAGCAACCCCCAAGGCGGCCACACCCAGCCACAGCCAGAGTTTCGGCAGTCGATCAGCGAGCATTGCGCCCCCCTTCCGACACCAGCGCGGCAGTGAAGTGGCCATCACGCCCCCAGTCACACCAATCGACCCCACATAAGAGGTGGTAGTGAGCACAACCTCATCTGCAGCGCTTGCTGCCAGGTAGGCAGCGCTGGCGGCCATGCCATCTGCCACTGCCACGATGGGCTTGCGGCCACGGGCAGCAAAAATTCGGTCTGCAAGCTCAAAAGCGCCTGAGACTTCACCGCCTGGGCTGTCCATGACCAGCGCAATCGCATGCACCTCGCTCTTGCCCAAGGCGTCTTCCATGTCTGCGGCCAGGTCGTTGTAGCCAATCAGCACGCTGCTGTCGGCGGAAAGCTTGGTGCGGTGCACCAGCCCGCCCATGGCGCTGATGACAGCCACGCCATCCACCACGCGGTAGCCACGGTCTGCACGCTCACCACGGCGGGTGGTAAACATCTCGGCAGGCAACGCGGCACGGGCGGTGAGCGCGGCGGCGTCTATCTGCAAGCCATCTACGCCCAGCAAACGGCCACCCAGCCCGGCGATAATGGCGTCCAGCTTTTGCGGGTGCAACAGCAGCGGCGTGTTCAGAAGGCGGCCCGTGCGCTCTTTGGCGTGCAGGTGAATCACGCGCCGGCGGCCCCACGGTGTGAATGCAGGCACACGCTCCCAGCGGTTTAGGTCTTGCACCTCATCGCCGCGCAGGTACAGCGCATCACCCGGGTGCGCCGCCTGAAAGTGGTAGGCCTGCGGTGCGCCATCGCGGTCAAACTCCACACCACGGCGAATGCGTGCCATGCCCTCCATGTGCGGGGGCGTTTGCAGGCGGTCAGACTCCAGCAGGCTCAAGCGCGTGGCCCAAGGGCTGTCGGGGCGCGGCAGCCATTTAGGGATGGCCACAGCATCGCCGTTCACCATCTCGCCGCCCAAAGCCAGCACTGTCAGCCCCAGCAAATCCAGCGTGCGGGCCGCATCGCAATCGGTGGTGTCTGCCCAGCTGCGAAAGTGCGCCTCTACCTTGTTGCCCCACTCGCGGGCTTGCTCGGGCGTCCAGCCCAGCAGGCGGTAGTCGGGCAAGGCAGACAGGCGCAGCACTGCGCCCACAATGTTGTCGCGGTGGGTTTGAATGCCACCGGCCATCAGGCCATCGTTGCGAGCCAAGTCACGGCTGCGGCTGGTGAGCGTATCCAGCTCAGGCAGCAAATCCGCATCGGGGCTGCCTGCAAACGGCTGCCAGTCACGCAGGGCCAAGTCAGAGTGCGATGCGCCCTGGTACGCCGTCATGCCAGCACCTGCTGAAACAGACGCAGCAGCACGCTGGCGGCGGGTAAGTTGTTTGGTATTGCGCACCATGTGCCTACGCCAGGTAGATTGGGCCACGGGTTGGGCCACCGGCGCGGCGCGCCAGCTCTTCATTCACGGCGCGCAATTGGCGCTCAAGGTCTGCAGGAGCCTGGGCAAACTGAACAGAGCGCCCTTCCCCACTGGCCGCGGTGGGCAGCGTCAGGCGTGCTTCCAGCGCAGACAGAAACGTGTCGCGCTTGGCTTGGAGCTGTTCGGTGGAGAGGTGGCTGTAGATACCCATGCACCGATGGTCGGCGGGGTGCTGCGAACAAACCAGACGAACCAGTTCTCTAAATTTTGTCGCAGGCTGCTAGGGCTTATGCAGCAACGAAAAGAACAATTAAATTAGTAGCAAAGTTAAGATCAACAAAGGATTTTTACTAAACGGGAGCAGGTTTTGGAAAAGTTGCAATCAATGGCATCTCGCTATTACGAAGCATTTGAAGGCATCCACCTTTACCCCAAATTCAGTAACAAGCTGGGCGTAGCGTGGCTACTCTCGATGCTTCTATTCGCTGGGGCATGCCTCATGCTTTTCACACAAATGAAGTACCGAGAGCCACTTTTCGTCAGCCTCGCCATCTGCTTCATGTTCACCTCAGCCTTAGCAGAAAACCACCGAGTCCAATTACTTACAGCAACAGTAGGTAAAGATTTCCGCAAAGCACGCATAGTCAAGCTGGAAAAAATTACAGGTAGGCCTGCGAGTGAGTTTTTATCCCTCGCGCAAGAAGCATCCCAGCTAATTTCTTTGCAAAAGCAGTTCACACCACAGCGTTTCAGCATCCAAGCCACCCTCTACAACGCCAGCATGAAGGGGCAGTTGCTCACAATCTTCATTGGCCTGATGGGCATCTTTTTGATAATTTTCCAAAAAACTTTCTCCATCGAGTCGGAGGATTTTTTCGAACTCTTTGGCAGCTCTGGGCTTTGGTCACTAGCAGCTATCTTGCTGTTCTTGGTACTACTCGTGTTTTTTGTCGGCACCTTTTTGCTGTATGCCTACTCAGAGTTCAGCGGAATTTTCCGACGCTGGCGCGCCAAGATCGGCATCCAAAAACCTAGTGCGCGAGTGGAACTGGACTACTTCTTACAGCATCTGATCTCTTACCACGACCCTGAGCGCCAAGCAAAAGCTAACGCAGCAGCAGTGCCTGCAGTACAGCCCACAAAAATTAGAAGACCAATAAGTAAGCCTCGGCGTTTTCACCGAGGTTTACGCTAAATTCCAAGAAAAATCACCCGCTATCTCTTACCCAGCAATCGTTAGCAGCTATCAAAACATCAGCATCGTGAGGTACCCTCACACAAAAACGGCGCGGAAGGTGCCGGGGGGGGGCAGGGGCTTGCCGTCGTGTCCGAGGCGTGGGGATACGGGCGCGGCCACGGCGGTGGTGGTAGAGGCAGCGCTGGCTTTGGTGGCGGCGCGCAACTCGCGCACCTGGGCGCGTTCGGAGAGTTGGTGGGCGCAGGCGGTGACCAGCGCGGCCAGTTGCGCGTCGGAGGGGATGACGTCGTGCTTGGTGATGTGCTGGATGAGCGCGTTCAGGGAGGTGACCATCTGGTCGTCCCCCACCACCTGCGCCTGGGGAATGGTGGGCTGGCCGTCGCGGTCGTAGGCAAAGCCGAGCAGGTAGCGAACGCGGCGCCAGTCGCTGTCGCGGCCGGAGGCAATCGCCTCAAACACGGTCTGGGTGACTTGCGCGGCGGCCTGGGTGGCCAGGCTGTGGACCAGCTGGATGCGGGCGGGGTCGTAGGCGGGCTTTTGCAGCTCGGCCTCCATGCGGTTGAAGGCGGCGATGAAGGCCAGCTTCCAGCGCAGCGCCTCTTTGCCGGTGAAACCCATGGCGAGCGGAGACAGCGGATGCGGAAGAACCGTTGGAGGAGTCAGCCATGGTAAGGCTCCTTTGTGACAGGTTTTGTACCCATCACCTCCCCGACCAAGAGAAGGTGGTGGACCGTGCAGGGTTGGTCGACCGGACAAAGGAACCGGCACACCCTTGCGGGTGTCCCCACACGGCCCACCGTAAACCGGAGCCGTGTGCGTGCGCAGACACGTTTACAAAGCAAAAAGCCGCAACCATGTTTGTATGGGCGCGGCTGCTGCGCCTTTGTTACCGGGCGACCAAGCCCAGATCACGCTTACGGGCGTGATGGCCGAAATGTAGCGTGCAAGTCAAAGATGTCCACTGCTAGCGGCTTCAACAAGCATTCAGGTTCAAAACATATTTAATTGTTCATTTTTCAAGCGTGCTATTTTTTCTGATAACCGAATTTTTTCTTCCGCTTTATTCTTAGCATGATCAGACATTAAGGAGACAAGTTCTTCTAATTGTTCTACCGAGCCTACATTCTTGAACAATTTATCTTTATTAATAAATACTACAGATTTTTTCTTTGCACTTAATAACTCAATTACGTTGCTTAAAGTTCCTGTGCTTTTGGTATCCCAAATCATTAATCCAAAATCAGCAGCCTCAGCCATTTTTACATCTTTTGCTGTAAAAAAAGCCCGACTACCTTCCTTGTGTAAAGTAAAGACTGATTCAACAGACCAACCACCTAAATTATTTCTTGGGTCTTGACCACTGCAGAAAACTCTTACAGAGTTTGCATTTAATTCATTTAGAATTTTTTGAACTGATGAATCCACACCATCAGCATCACCAACTAGCACTTCAAAGTGCTGGTCAATAATATTTTTAATGCGTTCTTTAACCTTAATATCTATATTTTTAATAGTTATTGAACCAGCAATAAAAACTTTAGTATTCAAAATTATCTCCATGTGAGGGCTGCAGCATAAATATTTGCAATTTTTCGGTAATGACCGAGTGCAACACAAGCTGCATGCATTGAAGCACCTGAATGATATAGATCATCAATCAACAGTACATTCCAACGGCCATCACCAGCAACTACATCATTAACACTGATGCTGTCACCTATCGCCTCCAACTTTTCTTCCCTTGTATTCAAGTCCTTAAGCGACCGGCCAGTAGGCGATTTGAGTAGCAGGTTGTCAAACACCGGTGTACTGGTCAGCCTGCCCACCTCTTGCGCTACTTCAGTGACAGGTTGCCATGCCCGCGCCTTAGATGCAGGCATCGGCACAATTAAACCAATATTAGGAAGTTTGGGGCCTATATGATCAACGATGGCCTTTGCTAGAGGAATTGCTTCACAACGTTGGTTACGGTATTTAAGCTGAAAAACAGCCTCCCCTACTTGAGTGCGAGTAGTTTCAAATTGAGGATTTCCATTTTCATAGTATCCAACACAAACGCTTCCTATTGAGTGCTTATCAAGTGCCCAGCCATCTTTCCAAATTCCACTTATTTTTTTTAATGAAACTTTCAAGACTTTCTCCTCCTAATTTATATATTAATTTTTTATGTTGATATTGAATTAAAAATAATACAATATTTGTAAATCGAATATTCCTCCAAAACTACAGGCCATAAAGCTTGAGCTACATAATATAAACAGCCTAGTATCGGCAAGGATGCAACTATGTTGTAAAAAATAAATGAGAAGGTAATCGACTCTCTTTGCCTTTTTTGAAAGGCATCAATTCTATTAACTTCTTCCTGTATCGATCTACTGAATGTTTTTTTTGCTTTCGTAGCTTCTCGCATATTAAAAGCGAAGCTATCAGCCAAATTTTTAACCTGATTTCTATAGTGCCAAATAGTTCTTAAAATAATCAAACTGGCAACCATCACACCTAGTACACCAACGACGAAGCTAGATGTACTAGTTGAATTACTCACAAGAATGAGCGCACCTAATGAAGCTGGGACTGCAAGAAGTTTGGTAGCAACTTCGCCAATCGCATTATTTATTTTTGTTGTACTTTCAATTAGACCATCAGATATTTTCTTCTTAACTGAATCAAAAGAAAATGCGCTCACATAAGCATGCAAATCATGCAAATATTTTTTATTAACCTTATGCCAGTTTCTCACCAAATATTCAAAATCAGTATCATCATCTTCGCACTCATCGATGATCTGCGCTATCGCAGTATTCATTAGCAGAATACGTTCTTCAATTTGTGTTTTTTCTTCTTCAAGCGCTTTTTTTAGAGCAGCAAGTATTTTGAAACTACCGATATTGTTAGCAATAGTATCTGGGGTAAGATTTATTTTAAGTGCAGCCGCTTTTTGCGGGGTTTTACCATCAGAAGGCTTTAAAAAGAAAATACGATCGCCATTCATAGATTGTTCTCTATCGATTGATAGAGAAACAAATTCACGCAAGCACTTAATAAATTCTGCAATTCTTTTTATTTTGAAAATTTCTTCAGGCACTTTCTCATCGCCAGAAAAATAGTCCAAAGAAACAATATAAAAATTATCTCTAATTTCCCCTTTGACTAACGATGGCGTGTTTTCCAAGAAATGATTCACATCACGAAAAATAGCACCTGTTACATAAGATGGCACTTCGAAATCGAATTCGACAGTGTTATTTTCCTGAAATTCAAATTCTAAATTTTTAAATTTTTCTTGAGAAGAATTGTAGGCATCAATAGCAAATTTCAGCTCTGAAGTTATCGAACAATTAATGAACAATTGTTCACCATCTTCAAAAGACGGTGAACCTATTGCTCGATAAATTCCTACAAAATGTTTAAACATTTTCTTTCAACAATTTTTCTAAAGCCGCTATTTGCTTATCCGTCAGCTTTATTCTTATGCTTTTCTCTTCTTTATTGAATTTGATTTTACTATTTTCTCCAGTACCAAAATCTTCTTTATCAAATTTTATTTCAACACCATTATCTTTTAACGTAAATCTAGATAGTTTTTCTAATGTTTCACCACTTACATTGAACTCAGCAGGAACTTTATATTTACCGCCATTCATTGTTTCTACGAAATCATCAAAATAATGACCATGTTCAATAGGAACTTGTCTCTTAATTACTTCTTTAATCTCTTCTAAAGTGGCAGGAAGATTTTTTTCAAGCTGTTCTTTTAAATATGCACGCACAGCTTCCTTTGCCAAATTAGCATAAGGACGCAATTCTTTATTGTTCTTGCAAATTTCATGGGCAGCTTTAATAACTACCTCAGTAGACTTTTTGGAAGATCGATGCAACTCACAGCCTAGTGCGTCAATAAAATAGTCTGCAGCCCCATCAGCATCACGCTTCGACATGAAGGAAAGGTAAGGTTGATATTCAAATTCTTCTTCAGCATCACCCTCTGATGCAAAATGTGAGGCCTCATATGCCGTGATATCCAGATACTCTGTACACTTTATCTCAGCAGCATGACTGAGTTTTTGCATATCTAATGTTTCAGTATCTATTGGTTCATAATCTTGCGTTAACTGGATGCCACCCTTTTGTTTAATCAATGCAATTAAAAGATGCCTGTCCCCCGTGCCATCTTCATAAAAAGCAAAAAGTATTTTTGAACCCGTTGCAAAATTACTATCTTTTGCTAGTTTTAAAATTTCTTCAAAAGCGACAAGTGTCAAAGCATGAAATACACGCGGATCACTCAAATCTGGCGGGGTTTCCACAGCTTTTTTGAAACTATCTGGAAATAATCCCCGACGGCTGTCTGTACGGAAACGTCCCCACGCCAAGCTGTTGTCGCTACCTCCCAACAGTCCAGCTACGCCGTCAACCAACGCAATCACAGGCTTTTTGGAAACATCCAAAGGTGTAGGGCGTCGAAAAATGTTTGTCAACACATCTGAGCGCTGCTCTTTATCGAACCCGTGGATGACTGCGTTGATGACTGTGATTGCCATGTGTCCCTCATGAAGATAGTTGTTGTGACTGAATGTAGTTCACCAACTAAACAACCACGCCTTTAGGCACACGAAGCGGTCAAGCGCTTGCAATTTCTTGCAAAAGTCGTTGTATCCACCGCACGCTTACCCCGTACTCTCGCGCAAGAGCGCGCGTGTTGCGGCCGTTGAACTTGGTGCGCACCTCTTGCGCCAAGCGTTCACGCTCCATGACTCGTGGGTTGCGCACGTACACAGTGGTGCCTCCCAGCCGCTGCACGACGCGGGTAACCAGTGCCTCAGTCAAATCCTCCACACGTTCCACGCCATGGCACACGGCGGCGGCGGCCAGTTCTTCGCGTAGTACGGCGATGGGGTCGAGCTTGTGGCTGGAAACTGAGGGGGTGAGGGTTGCGTTACTCATAGTGCTAGTGCTGTTGTTCATTTTTTTGATCGCTGGTTGCGCAGGTGTGGTTGTCATTGCAGGCTGATTGGGGCAAATATGTCTTCGTCTGCCGCGCTGGTGGCAAGCTGGGCCACGGCAAGCTGTGCGGGGGCTGCGAGCGGTGATGGCTGCGCGCCCGGCTCTTGCGCTGGCGATGTGCTGAACAGGTCTTGCGGGGGCTGCACGGCTTGCTCCAGTTGCAGCCATTTGGATTCAGGCCATTTGTGGATGCCGTGGGCCATGGCGGCGTGCAGGGCGTAATTGCGGCAGTCCAGCACTTCATTGCGCGGGCGGCGCTTGACCCATTTGTAGGTGTCTTTGCCATTCACTTTGGTGAGGATGCGTTGCTCTGCGGTGAGCTGTTCGTACCACTCGCGCTTGAGGTCTGTGCTAGTGTGCACGTAGCCGGGGCCAGCCTCAGCAATCGCAAGCTGGCCCAGCAGCAGGTCTTTGGCGTTGTCTACGCCCACCAGCCAGAGCTTGATGCCGTGTTTGACTTTGCGGCCACGGTGGTTGACTTCTTGCAGGCTGCTGGGGCCGACGATGGCGCGACTGTCGTTGTTGTCGCCCTTGATGGCGCGCAGGCTGGGGATGCGGGTTTGGGCGCTGCGCACCCAGTTGTAAACGCTTTGGGTTTGGTCAGACGAGTCGATGCTGACGGCGCTGATGCCCAGACTGCCGCCGTGCCACGCCTGGGGAAAGCGCTGGAGGAGGTATTGCTCCAGCGGCTGCCAGTCGGCATCGCTGGCGGGGTTGCCGTAGAGCACTTCGTGCGCGACGACCCAGCTTTCCAGCCCACGGGCCCAGCCCCAGATGGTGACTTCCCACCGGTCACGCTGTACGTCCACCCCTGCGGTTAGCAGTAGCGCGCCTCGGGGGACGAAGCCCAGGCGGTAGTCCTCTGCCCGGGCTTGCAGGGCGTGTTCATCGCTGCTGTCGCCCTTCACTTCCCACGTATCGCCCAGCGTTTCGTTGGTGAAGCCGGTCATGGGGGCCATGTCACCTGCTTGCAGGGCGCGGTGGGCTTTTTCAAACTCATCAACAATGCTGGCCCAGGTGCGCTGGGGGCTATAGGCGGCCCAGACGTGTACGCCCAGTGTGCGTGGTGGCTTGCAGGGCTGGCCCTGGGCGTTGCGCCAGATGCGGTCTGCGCCGTAGCGCATGCCGGTTTTTTTACACACCCAGGTACCAGTAAGGGGCCAGCCACCGGGCAGGTAGTCTGCCTGTGTGGTGCTTTGGTAGCAGTGGGGGCAGATGTGGTGCACGGTGTCTGGCCTGCCCTTTTGCCATTTGAAGCCGTAGGGCAGGTGCTTGCCGCCCCACATCAGCGGGTGGTCTGCACCGCAGAGCGCATGAACGCCTGGCTCACCATGTGCACCAAGCGAATGGAAAACACCGGTAGTGCTACCCACCAGCAAATCAAGGCACTCAGACGCCTGCAAGAAGTGGTACTGGGGTAAAGACGAACGCGCATGCACTGCTCAGCCATGGGACGCCTCTCTCGATATCGTGCACAGTCGTTCTCGCAGCTCAGTCAGCAGCTTTTGTACCTCACCGGAAACGCGGTCGTCACCCAACGGGACATATCGAGAATCTGGTCGCTCGCCACACAGTGAAGAAATGCGCACGCAAGCATCCGGCAGCAGATCAATGACGATGGATGCGACGACGCGGCATGCTTCAGTCATGGGCAATCTCCGTGTTGCTTTCACGGCTTGGTCCCGGTGATACCGCCGTTCGCGAAAGAACCCCACGGACACGATCAGCAGTTGCCTGAGGCAGCACCGGAGGCCAAAGGTAAACCGCCTGAATTGACCTGTAGCCCATAGCTGCAGCCGCTTTCTTTGGCGTCCCCCCCAGCAGTTCTATCGCGAGTTGTTTATTCATATTTTCATTGTAAACATGTTTACATGAATATTGAAAACCAAATTTACACAAGAAGGCTTATCGTTTAAACATGCTTTACGGTGAACGACTTCAACTTGCGATGGACAAGCGCGGCGCAGCGCTTGGGCGCGTCATTGAACGCAAGGATGTGGCAAAAGTTGCCAATAGGTCAGTGCAAAACATTGGGATGATCATCACCAATGCGAAAGGCCGTGACCAGAAGCTAGCCACTGAAGCTCATGAGTCTGTCGCAGCCTATCTGAAGGTCAACTCACGCTGGCTTCTAACGGGTGAAGGGCCGATGGAAGCAAGTGCACAAGTCAGTGCACCCACGGAATTAACGCCTGCGGCCATAGAGCTCGCCGTCTTGTTCGACATGATTCCACAGACAGACAAGCTAAGTCGCGCAAAAGCATTCAACGCTGCCAGCACTGCGATCATGCAAGTGCTGCAAGACGCTGCCGCCAAGAAATAAGCAACTCCTCATCTGGGAAGATCAGTACTCGCACGCCTTTATCCGTGCTTGAAGCTACTGACAAATTCACATCAGCATCGCTCTCGCCGGAGCATCGGACACGTACATCAGCACGATCCTCAGTCTCGGTTTGGGATACTGTGTTTTTATACATGTCTCATCTTAAACGCAACAAATCAACTTGAGCAAGCACTTCGATCACCATTAAAAACAGTTATTTTTGTAGATTTGTTTACAAATAAGTTTACCCATCTTTGTAAATGTGTTTACACTAGCTCAACGCAATACGGCTTACCAGTTGCGCTGGGCACCACGGCATCGACCGGGGCTCGCTCCCCTGATCGTTAACACCGTCACCAGATAAAAGCCCCAAAGCCAGCCACTGCGAAGTGCCTGCGATTGCGGTGCCTGCCCTAGCCGCACAGGCAGTACATGAAGTGTGCAAATCTTCCCCTCCCTGCTGCTAGGCCGCACCAAGTCCAACGTGTGCGCCCATTGACCAATACAGGGGTTGCTTCCCAGACCAGCCCTCTTGCATCAAGCAAGCCCGTTGGCCAGGAACGCCCACTAGCTGTGGCGGGTAACAGCTAGAGGTGCATCCATTGCCGGGCTGGCAGAGGATGCACCGCAAACCTAAGCGTCTTGAGTTCCAGGGCGCTTGGGTTTGGTACACATGCAACAAGATGTTGATTCTGTATAAGATACCTGCTGACTTATACAAGCAGGAGGGACTATGGATTTCTACGAAAGCCTGAATAGTCTTGCCGCCAAGATTAGGCAGCAAGGGCAGAACATTTCCACCGAAGAGGCCACCAAAAACGCCTTCGTAATGCCCTTTATCAAGACCGTCTTGGGCTATGACGTATTTGACCCCACCGAGGTGGTACCAGAATTTGTTTGCGATGTCGGCACAAAGAAGGGTGAAAAAATCGACTACGCCATTTTCAAAGATGGTCATGTCCAAATTTTGATCGAGTGTAAAAAGATTGGCGAGCCGCTGAATGTCAACCACGCCAGCCAGTTGTTCCGATATTTCCACGTCACCACTGCACGCATCTCCATACTCACCAATGGTCGTGTTTACAAGTTCTTCACGGACTTGGAAGCACCCAACAAGATGGATGACAAACCATTTTTGGAGTTGGACCTGCTTGACATTGACGAGCACGCTGCGCCGGAGTTACGGAAGCTCACACGGTCGGCTTTTGATGTGGATTCCATCATTAGCGCAGCAGGTGAACTCAAGTACATCGGACAACTCAAGCGCGAGCTGGCAGGTCAACTAGCGGAACCCTGCGAAGAGTTTTTGCGCTTTTTCGTAGCTCGTGTCTATGACGGACCAATCACTGCGCGAGTGCGTGAGCAGTTTCAGCCATTGATGCAAAAGGCCATCACCCAATTTACGGGCGATCTGATTAATGACCGCCTAAAGTCAGCCATGACTGGTGCAGCAACACAGACACTGGTTGTTCCGATTGCCCCAACCGGCACAGCCACCGAAGGCCAAGCACCAGAGGCTTGCTCCCCAGAAAGTGACGAAGCCCGAATCGAAACTACACCTGAGGAGATGGAAGGCTTTTTCATTGTCAAATCGATTGTGCGAACGACAGTGGATCCTGCACGGATTGGTCACCGAGACACGCAGAGCTACTTCGGCATCCTGCTGGACGACAACAACCGCAAACCGGTGTGCCGACTGCACTTCAATCGCGCCCAGAAATATATTGGCATTCTGGACGCTGAGAGAAAAGAGACACGACACCCAATCAATTCGCTTGACGATATTTATAGTTTTTCCGACGCACTGATTACAGCAACCAAGCTAGTTGCATAAATAGACGCATCAAGTCAAGACGCATCTCAGCCCACCAACCGGTGGGCTTTTTTTGGACCCAAATAACCAAAAGATCGCAGCTCTTACAGCAAAAAAGCGTATTTAAGGTTAATTTTTTGCATTTCAGACAAAAAACCTCTGAAACATTAAAATCCACTATCGCCCTATGGTTAATTTGTCAGTAAGCACTTTTCTTGCTGACCTTATTTCCAGAGGTTCTCTAACCCTTGACATGTTTAAGGAGTTGAAGAAATTTGGCTAATTCCCTAACCAAAGAGCAAGGTCTCCAGATCACTACGCTCAATAACGAAGGCAAGCCCCACAGCACGATTGCTAACCAGCTGGGCATAACCATCGCCGCCGTTCGCCAGCACTGTGCCAATGACCGCAAATCACCTTCGTTGAGTGCGCTCAGCAATCGCACCAAAAGCAAAGCGAAGGCCCACATCAATGCAGTGGCCATCAAGACGCGTGACACCAAGCACACGGTGCTTGAATTCAAGCCAGACCCCAACGGCCCATTCGTCAACGCCACCATGACGGACAGATACCTCGGCCTTGAGCTCTCTTACCGCAGATAAGGCCTGACGCGCTGCGCCTTTGAAACCCCTCCGCCCAGCGGCGTTCCCCTCTGCACGACAGCAGAGGGAAAACCCAAGCGCCCTGCTCACAACGTGTTTGGGTTTGTTGAAACAAAGACTTGCAATCATCACACCTCTCCCGATTGAACTTCCTTGGCTCAATACCATCTGTTGATAGTAAGCACCCATCTGTATCAGTTTCACGCCGGGCTAAGGGCACCTCCTCCCTCCCTCTCATTCATCCCTGAGCACGCCGCAAGGCACCGGCATTTTCTTCTCAGCCCACCACTCGGTGGGCTTTTTTTTGCCCGGAGATTTTGAAATGACTACTTGAGAGCCGCGTGGACAACAAGCACCGAACCCCTGCGCGTCAAGCAGGGCCACCGAGCCATCTGGCGAAGCTGCTGATCTGCGCAGATCTGGGGAGATCTGCAGCCCTCCGGCACGCACCTTACTAGGTGCGTGATTAGCAGCTTCACCTGATGGCTTGAACCAGTACTCCCCCAACCACTTGGAATAAACAGCCGCCCACTGAGGCGGTTTTTTCATGCCCTTTAGGAGCCATGCAATGAACCACCCACCTGGACGCCTGACCCTGCCCCGCGTGCTGCTGACAAACCGCGCTTTCAACTACACCAGCTCTGCAGCCACCAACGTGCAAGCCACTTGGGAACGCGAAAAACGCCTGCAGGAACAAGAAGCCATCCAGCAGCAGCGCGCCGCCGCTACGGCCCAGCCACTGCTGCCCGGCATTGCCCCGCAGCCCAGCAACGCCCGACCGCGTGCAGGCATGGGTGCTGTCATTGCTCTGCCTTCGTTATGACCCAAATTCCACCCAGCCAACCAGCAGGAGCACCATCATGGCCCGCACCCTTGTCACTTACCGCGTCAGCGTTGTCAACGCCAAAGAGCACATCCAGCTCACCACCCGCCAACACTCGGGTGCCGATGCCGCGGCGTATGCCCTGCGTATCTACCCATGGGCCAGCGCCGTCAGCACCAAACCCATCAACACCCAGCGCGCTTGATGCGGCGCTGGCTGCGCTGCAAGCCCAGGACGCACGCCGCAGTGCGATCCTGCACGCTATTGAAAGCAAAGCACCCAACGCACGACGCAGTGCGCTTTCAGTAGATAACTACTTTCAAACGCATGAAAACCATGCGTTAGGCGCTCACAAATTCAGCAACCACCAAGCCCGTAACCAGCGGGCTTGATTGTTTATGGAGTCCACCAATGTCCACACCGCAAAAGCCCCGAGGCTATTGGAAGCAAAGCGCCAAGCTGCTGGCCGAGCAGGCCAAGACCTTAAGCAACAACCAGCTGGCCGCGCTGCACAACACCACCAACAGCCGTATGCGCTGCCAGCAGACCAGGCTGGAAATCAAACCGTCCAAGCACGTCACAGGCCGCGAAGCGCGCAATGCCGAGCTGGCAAAACTGGCCACCACCCTGGTGGCCAACATGCCACGCAACTACAAGGCGGACTTTGGCAGCGAGCTGCGCAGACGGTGCATGGCACTGGTCATGCGCACCTACGATGCCAATACCAGCCAAGACCGCGCACCCATCTTGCAGCGCATACGCCAGGAGGTGTAGGCAGTCAATTTGTGTTTGCGCCTGCCCATGGATCTGCGGCTGATTTCGACCGAACAGTATGCAAACGCCATCGCCCTAACGACCAGCATTGGCAATCAAGCCACGGGCTGGTTGAGACATTCGCAACTCCCGCCAGTAGCCGGTGCGTCACGGCATACCGGCCAGCGCGCACCTGCTAATTACAAATACCCCTATCAGTTCAATTTTTTAATTAAATCTTCCGGTGTTAAGTTTTTCAATTTCAGAAAGTGATTTGCATCTTGTTTTAAAAACTTATCAACCCCTTCACCATTTTTATCAAACAAATCTTCGAAGGTGAAATAATGACGAATCGAATCGTACAAATTATTTATTTCATCCTTATTATTATCACTCTTAAGATTTAAAACAGAGCAAACATGATTTAATAAAATATTTACCAAATACTTCATCAAATCATTACTAACCCATTCATTCTTAAGATATTCTATTAGCCTATCTTTCCTACCGAAAGCAGAAATATCAATTTTCTTGGTCAAATCAATAATAACAGAAATATCAATTTTCTCTAGCTGCATGTGCTCTAGGCAACCATACTTCTCAATTAATTTCTTGTATTTTCCAAAATCACCCAATGCCAAATTCAAGAAAATTAAAAATAAAAAACTATTTGGAAGCATAGCGCTTAGAATATTTGCGTAAGTTTTAGCTTCGTCAAAACTCAAAATTCCGCTAGAGCTCTCATGATTAGCCACATGCTTATCTATATAACTAATAATATTGTAATTTATTAAAAAGAAAGATAGAAAATTACTACTATAACTAGACCAATACCTCAAAAAATACGTATTTCTTGAAAAGAAAATTAACGCATCCTCGTCAATCGACATGTCGTTGGTGCTTATTACATCGGTTGATATATTTTTGTACCTGATTTTTTGTTGAAATTCATCAACAACTTTTTTATGATTATCAAGCAACGAGAAAAAATTATTGTCAAATTTTTGTGCCACCGAATTCTTAACTTGCAGATCAAGCGCTACATTAGACTTCTTCATTTCTTCTCTAGTCAACTCCAATTCTTCCAGAGTAGACCTCATTTGAATATTCTGAATAAGAATAGTAACAAGCAATCCACAAAATGTTAAAAAAGTAAGAATTGGAGTGACAATGCCATTGAACAAATCACCGACTGGGCCAAAAAACTTGTTCTCATCATCCCCCATAAAATTGGGTACTACAGCAGACAAAATTATCGAAATCAAAAAAATCAATAAAACTAAAACTGTTAGATAAGAGGCAGTTTTTGCAATATTATTCTTTAAATCTTTTGAATATTTTTCATCTTCCGAAAGAATGCTATTCAAAACACTTAAAAATTTTCGTGTTAACTTCTCGCGAAAACTAAGAAATTTACAGTGAAGAATAACAAAAGAAAATATTAAAAATGACAAAATTACGGCAACATAAATCTCCATACCCCCTCCTTTTTTATAGAACAAGCATACCGCCTCAGCACCCCCACTAAAGGCTGTCGCGCAAAACGACTTTTGCCGTACACTCAACCTCGTCACGCCTGTAAAGCGTGATCGGGATTGGCGTCCTGAATACTGCTTGCGGCACGAACAAAGCCGCAACTGATCCGCAGTCGTGCGGCTTTGTCGTCTGTAGCCCCAGTTTTATGGTGGCTCGGAGGGAGAGCCGCAAGGCTCGCCGGTTTGCGCAAGCGGTCCCGGTACGCCAATCTCTTCGAGTCACCGCCCTTTGGTTGGCGTCAAGGGACGGTGGTTGTTGCAAATACGACCGCAAGGAGGCCGCAATGGCTGACATCACTCCCTTCAACTTCGGCGCGCACACTGTTCGTGTAGTCACTCACAACAATCAATACTGGTTCGTCGCAACCGATGTTGCTACCACGCTTGGCTATCGCAACGCGCCCGATGCATCACGTCATCTTGATGATGATGAAAAGGGTACGCAAATTGTGCGTACCCCTGGCGGCGATCAGCAACTGACCACCATCAGTGAATCTGGCCTCTACGCCTTGGAGCTTCGCATCCGCAAGCCCGAGGCTCGAAAGTTCGCCAAGTGGGTGACCCGCGAGGTGCTGCCCAGCATTCGACAGAGCGGCAGCTACCAAGCCCAGCCACTGGCCCAGCGCACCGAACGCGCTCACCTGCTGGCCAGCAAAGCCACCGCGCAGGTGTTCGGCACCGTTTTTAAAGCCGCCATGCGCGATGACTTTCACCCGGGGCTAGACCGCATTTTGCTCAACCTCCACCCCACCGACGATGCCGCGCCCCAAGCCCTGGTGCTGGAGCGCAACGCCATCGTCACCACCGTGCCGCACCTGATCCACGCAGTGGCCAGCGACCTGCACATCAGCACCGCAGACCTGACGCACCTTGCGCTGGCCTGCACCCAACGCCTTGCCGCCCGCACACAAGCCCCCAGCAGGCAAGGAAACCTGCAACTTAGATAGCTACCAGCGCTTACTACATAAGCGCTAGAGCCACGCTTCACCCCTAACCCCAGCCCACCCGGTGCAAACCGCGTGGGCTTTTCTGCGTCTGGACTTCCATGAAACGCGACGACTTCACCCTGCCGCTCGCCTTCCCCGGCGAACTGATCATTGACAACTTTGCAGGTGGTGGCGGTACCAGCACCGGACTGGAGCGCGCCTTTGGCCGCCCTGAGTTTCTCGCCATCTGCAAAAAGATAAAACCCGGCAAGGCCCGGGCAGCTATCCGGATTGCCTTCTACAGCGGCATGCGAGCAGCCGAGGTTGGTCTGGCCAAGGTCCATTTCGGCAGCGATGTGTTTGAGCTGGGGGGCGAACACACCAAAAACGGTATGCCACGCGTGGTGCCAATTCACCCCAGAATTGCCCACGTAGTGCGCAACCCCAGCTTATGGCCTGTGAAACCCACCAAGTGGACGGTGAGCAAGGAATTCAAAGCCGGCGCTCGAGCTGCAGGTTTTGGCCATGCCCGGCTGCACGATTTGCGCCACAGTACGGCAAGCGAGATGATCAATGCCGGGGTCGATCTCTACACCGTGGGAGGCGTGTTGGGTCACAAGTCTTCAATTAGTACCAAGCGCTACAGCCACTTGGCTACCAAGACCCTGCAGAACGCTGTTGCGTTGGTTGGCAAAAAAACCCGCACAACGCCCAAAAGAAAAGCCACTTAAAAGCGGCTGAACAACTAAAATAAGAGCAAGAAAAAGCCCCGTGTATTGCTACACGGGGCTGTAATCTTTGGTGGGCCCTGCGAGATTCGAACTCGCGACCAACGGATTAAAAGCGGCGTGAGCATCTATAGCGCAATGCACTCTATAGGCAAAAGCATGCGCGCCACGTGCAAAAAGTGCATCAAATGCACGCCCTATGTCAAAAATCCCCGCACATTTTTCCCCGGTCAACTTCAGCACGCCGTGGCGAGAAGATCTGCTGGCTTCTCGATGACTGGTGCGCTCACCACTTTATTGCGGCCCGTTCTTTTGGCCAGATATAGCAAGGCATCAGCTTGATCGATCGCGGACTGCAGTTGTTGCGCCGATTCAAGCACCACCACGCCAAAACTGGCAGTCAGCTTTTGGCGCATCGCGGGGCCACCCTCTGCAAACTGCTCCCGCATGCGATCTGCCACCACACAGGCAGAGTGCAGGCTGTCGCAATTGAGCAGCACAACGAACTCCTCACCGCCCAACCTCACCACAAGGTCAGTGTGACGTGTATTGCTCACCAGCACCTTGGCCACAGATCGCAGCACCTCATCACCCGCAGCATGTCCCAAGGTGTCATTGATCTGCTTGAAGTGATCCACATCGCAAATCAGCAAGGCCCACAAACCGTGCCTGGAGCGCTGAATGCGCGCCGGAGCCTGTTCAAAAAAAGCACGCCGATTCAAAAGAAGGGTCAGCGGATCAAGATCACGCTCTTTCTTCACCGTGAGCAAAACCTCCCTGAAGGTCACAACCAGCAAGACACCGATGAACCAAAGACTCAACAGCAAATTGGCCGCCAACATCAGCAGCCACAGTGGCGACTGCGTAAGCTCCACCGATGGTCCCCGTTCAATAGCTATCGCGATGACCAGTGGCCGAATAAACGAATAGGCCACAAAGCACAAGAACGATCCACGCAAGATACGTTCAAACACGTCTGCAGACTGCCGGTTTCTAAACACAGCCACCACGCCCAACATCAGCAGCAACGCCATTGCAATGTTGAGTATCAGCATTCTTGCGTGGAGATCGTCAACCACCTGAGAAAAGTAATACAACCCAGCCAAAGTCACCAGGCTGATCAGCAGCGCAATTTTGGGGTGCGCGCTGCCACCAGATCTCTGTGCCATGCCCTGTGCAATGGCCCATAAGCCAAGCAAGTAAAAGCACCCTAGCACCACAGAAGTCTGAGCCAACTGCTGGTTGGTTTGCATGCTTTGCACCGCAATGGGAAACGCGGGCAATATGTACGCGGCAGCCAGCCAGAGCAAATACTTGTGAGTTCTCAATACAGCCCAGCAACCTACCAAAGCAGCGCCCAATAAGACACCGCAAAGAGGTACGACAAGAGCGAAATACTGATTGGCTTGCAATGAGGCTCCGGGGTGAGAAAAAGATAGTCTGTGCGAAGTGCACTGCAGCCTGCTTACTGCAAATTGGCTCAATATTTAAGCAAGTTTATTATGAACAAACCCCCTGCCAGTTTGCACCTGCAGGGGGTATTTGTATTGAGCGCTGGTCGTTTTAGAACGGTACGCGCAGGCCCAGTCGCAAGCTGCCAACGTAGGCATTGCTCTGGTCAATGTTGGTGGTGTATTCCACCCCCAGCTCTACGCCGCTACGCAGCAGCAGGCGGCCACCCAGGCCCGTACCACCCCACCACATTGGCCGCGACGGCAATCCCCTGCCACCGGGCACCTTCCGGGCAATGTTTGTGTGATGGGCTGGTAGTTGATTCAATAGCTATCGGTACTTACTGGATAAGCGTTAGATGGCTATTTCATTCAAATTTTTTATAAAAAGCCCCTGGCAGTTTGCACCAACAGGGGTTTCGTTTGTTGAGCGTAGCAAACCTGATTGATAGGCCCTGCGCAGCTTTGCCTTGGTTGGATTGCTACGCGCCATGCAGTAATTGCGCCACAGCAATACAACTTGCAGCGTAAGCCACGCCCTTCAACACATATGCCTGCGCCCAGATATATATCTACGTCTACCTTCATAGCGCATAGTTGTAAAAAGCACCGCTCAAAAATTATAAAAAAACTGAAAAATACCTGAAATCAGTTATTTCCAATGTGAGTTTTTGTTAATAACATCAAGACAAATGCCACTGGTTAATTGGGGATGGCCAGTGCTTGCCACTCGCAGTTTTTCACTTTCCCTTTGCTCTGAACTTATATGGTTCCATCCCTTGGCCTGCTGCTGAACGCCGCATTGCGCATCATTGACTGCAGCGAGGTTGCGATTGACCGCCTGTGTGTGGACCAGGACGTGAGCGCCGTGCGCATTGTCGATATCGCACTGTTGCCGCAGTGGCAAGGCCGAGGAATCGGTAGCCGGCTGCTTGCACCTGGCCGACAACCAGGGCTTAGCCTGCAACCTGAGCGTCGAGCAGGGCAGCCGGGCCCGGCGGCTGTATCAGCGCCTGAGCTTTCAGGCCTGTGGCGATGCCCGGCTGTATACCCCGATGCAGCGGCCGGCAGGCACGCTCGACCAGTCGCTGAAGGACGCCCCCAACCCATGAGATGCGAACACCCGGGCCACAAGCCAGCGGACCCCTGACGCAGCCTGGCTCATCACTCGCGACATGACATTCAAGCGCAGGCGCAACTGGCGTCGGCCTTTTGGTTCCATCGGTACGCAGCCCTGCAACGGAGCAGGACACGCCCACAACAGTAGCCGTATGGCAGGAAGCCTCCATGAGAACACTGTTCACCCCCTCCGGCAGTTGGCTGACAACAAGACTGGTCTCGCTGTTCCTGCTGCTCTGTGCGATGACCGTGGCCAGCCAGGCAATGGCCGCACGCCCGGTCATCGTGTCTCCGGCCACGGGCACCACCCTGACCCCGGTGGCCGTGAACCAGTTCATGAGTGTCACCATCACCGCCACAGGAGGCGAACTGCCTCTGGACGGCTGGTACGAATGCGACATCGACCACCCGAGCTATGACGGTACGCAGATCTGCCTGCCGCCGGGCCTGACCCTCAACCCTTCGCCCAACAGCGCCACCACGACCCTGTCCGGCTCACCGACCACGGCCGGCACCTACACCTTTGCCGTTTCGCTCAATGACGGCCTGAACCAGGCCGGTGTCGCCACCTACGTCCTGGTGGTGGGTGCCAGCAGCACGCCAACCCTGACCTCGGCAGCGCCCAACTCCGGCAGCACGGCCGGCGCCACCTCGGTGGTACTCACCGGCACCAACCTGACCGGCGCCACTGCGGTCAGTTTCGGCGGCACGGCGGTTTCCAGCTTCATCGTCAACAACGCCAGCACCATCACCGCCACCACCCCGTCCCATGACGTACATCACACGCTGGTAACCGAGCGTATTGCCAACATCACGCCACATACAAAGCCCGCGTTGCGCGGGCTTTTTTCATGGTGAGTCAGCGCCCAACTGCTGTCTGTCTAACTGCACTTGCCCCTTCAGGGCGTTGACTTGGGCGTCGCGCTGCTCGACCAAATAGACAAGCTCTCCAACCACGCCCGTGCCTTGTGCAAGGTGGGCTGCGAGCTGCTGGTGTTGATTTGCAAGATCTCGGCAGGCAGCGGCGTTGCTTGCAGCCTGGGCGTGCTGGGTGGCGGTGGTGCGTAGGTTGTACTGCAGGCTTGCAATGCGGGCAGCATCAGCAGTGCGGCCAGCTTCCAGCCGCTGAATTTCTTGGGTGTATGCATGGGTGTTGTCCTGTTGCCCTGCAGCGTGCTGCAAAAGTCCTGCGGCTTTTGTTTCTGTAGCTGCTTGTGATTGCTGTGCTTGGGTGAGTGCCTGTTTAGATTGCTGATCGTTTCGCTGGGCGGTGGCAGCACCTGCGCGCATGCTTTGCACCCACCATGCGCCGCTGCCACCCAGGGCCACACCTACGGACAGCGCTATAGAGATGGCTTTCATGCCAAGCCCCTTCACACATCTGGCGCTCTGTAGCGCGGCTGCTGTACCAGCCTGGGTAGAGCTGCTTGCCGCCAGCGTACGTCCCGCAGCTGAGTTCTGCGCACGCACCTTGCAGGCCACCCGCGTTAGCTTTGCGCACGAGGGTAGATTTGCAAAATGCGCCTTCCCCCACGTTGAATGCAAAGCAGAGAAAGGCGGTGCGCTGGCCATCTATGAGCGGCAGCCATCGGCATACACATGGTGACGGTGCCGGCCAACTCGAGGGGCATCGGGCAGCAGTGTCTTGAAGCGCTTGTAGAGGTTGGTGCTCATGCTGCTACCCTTTCGTCCGTGATTTGCTGGCGCACCTTGGGCAGTGCGACGCTAATATTGATGCTGCGTACCAGAGAGCGCGCTAGGTGCCGTCTGTGTCTGCAACCTCCAGCAATTGACCGAGGCGCACGGTGCCGGGGTTGGTACCGCCCTTGAGCATGGGCATAGAAGTCAGCTCTAACACCACCGACATCAAAAGCGTGGATGTGCTCAACGGCGACCACCAACCGCGCTTGCTTGGCCGTGTGGTTTGGGCGTGGAATGGCAAGAAGCTGTCAGCGAAGCCCTAAGCCTTAGCTTCAGAAGCCCGCTGACGAACATGCAGCGACTTTTGGCTATCGCCAACCTAAGCGACCATGCAAGAACTTCTGGAACAAAATATTAAAGGCAGACAGCGCTGACATTGATCATTTTTTCAATGCCAACAGGTACTTCGAGAACTTCATGCAGTAGCTTCTGAATCCCAGCGTCGTATGGACCGAGGTGCTTGCATGTGCAAATTGCACCCTAATTTGACTGATCGTTCCAAAAATACCTAAAATAGCAATCTGACCTAGGTTAACCCCTCATTAATCTTTCATGAGTACTGAAAAAACCAATCAACCTGGCCGCCCAAGACAGTTTGATGATGAAGGGGTTATTGATGCCGCCGTGGCGGTTTTCAGTGTCAATGGCTATGCCGGTACCTCAGCCCAAAACTTATGTGAAAGCACAGGATTAGGCAGGGGTAGCTTGTACAACGCTTTTGGCAGCAAACAGGCCCTATACGAACAAGCTTTGCTGCGTAGCCACGAGCAAACCATGTCTGCACAGCTAGAAATTCTCACGCAGCGCGGACCTGCAAAGGATCGATTGCGTTCCCTTCTGCTCTGGGGAATTTCGGAAGATCTCTCTAAAACGGAACAGCATGCCGCCATGGTTTTGTTTTCCGCATTGGAGATGGGCAGCAAGGATCAGGCAGTTGCCAGCCTGAATCTGGAATATCGGCAGCGCTTAGAAAAAACACTATTTGCAGTGTTTGCCGAAGGCCAAAAAAGTGGCGAGCTCAGTACCAAAGCCTCTGCCACAGTGATGACCAGGGGGTTTTTAGCCGGCTATTACGGCTTGCGCGTACTAAGTAAAAACATTTCGAATAGAGATACTCTTGAAGATGTCGTAAATGGCATCTTGATTAATTTCTAAAAATATTTCAATCGAAATATTTCTATTAAATATTTTTGTAACGATCGTTCAAATAAAAAGGATGTGGTGCGGGTATGCCGTTAGCAGTGTATATATTAGGGCTGGCAATTTTTTCAATTGGCACAGCAGAGTTAATGGTGGCCGGTATGACGTCTACTTTATCTGAAGCCTTTGGGGTTACAGTTGGTGAAGTAGGACATTTAATATCGTATTATGCTTTTGGCGTAATGCTCGGCGGCCCTGTATTAACTTATTTCTTTTTAAAGTTTAAGGTTCCATATCGCAAAGTATTACTGCTATTATTAACGCTTTATGTCGTGGCACAAGGCCTAAGCGCTTTTGTTTCTAGTTATGCAGTTTTAGTTTTTATCCGACTTTTCACCGGTGTTCTGTGCGCTGGCTGCTTAAGCCTCTCCCTCGCGACAAGCATGGCAATGGTTCCAACCGAAAAACGCCCTCGTGCTGCATCAATAGTTATCGGTGGATTCATGATATCCAACGTGTTTGGCGTACCACTTGCCACCATAATTGATCAGCGATGGGGCTGGCAAATAACTTTTGGTTCAGTTGCTGTTTTGGTTTTAGTGTGCCTACTTGCGCTCAAACGTCTTTTACCAACCATCACTAGCCGCGGTGGCGAATTAAAAATGGAAGATGAGTTAAAAGCTTTTAAAAACAAAGCCTATTGGAAAGCATGCTTGACCAGCTGCCTCATCCTCGGCGCCAGTTTTGCTGCATTTAGTTATTTTGTACCAGTCTTGGTTGATTTAACTGGCTTTGGCATGCAAGATGTTCCATTTATTCTTATGATTTTTGGTTTATCCAATATTATTGGAAATATGATAACTGGGCGTTTAGCACATGCACACAGTTTAGCAATTATGCTAGTGGGATTAACTATTCTTAGCGTCTCATTGCTAGTTATGGCATTGTTTGCCGAGCACAAATCTATTGCAATTATCTCAATAATTTTGATAGGCTTGACAGGCGTCCCAATGAATCCTGCAATGATGGCAAGAATTGTCAGTGTAGCTCAACCTGGTCCAATGGTTAATTCGGTACATACTTCAATAATTAACATTGGCTTAGGCGGTGGCTCTTATTTAGGAGGGGTAGCAATAGTTTCAGGTTATGGCCTTACTTCACCTCTATGGATTGGATTCGTTCTAGCTATATTAGCACTGGCCTCGATTGCTCCATATTTACGCCGCAATAAGCATGGATGGAATTAAGCAGCTCAAACGGCTACAACCACCCCAGCATAAAAAAAGCCCGCCCACCGCGGGCTTTTTTACGCCCTAAATATTTGGCTCATCCATCGGATCGCCTGGCAGCTCTACCGGTGGGGCATCGCTGGGCGGATCAATCGGCTCAGGCTTGGGTTCTTGTTCCTTGCGAGGCTCTTTGGGGTTCAGTTGCATGGCAGCGCCCTCCTTCGGCAGTTGTAGCCCAACTCCTTTGCACTGCCTGTCGGATGACAGCCCACCACTTGTTTCTAAAACGCCGCATTTAAACAAATCGTTGGGCGAATTGTTTAAGTCACTCGTCGAAGCTTCAACCAAGAAACGACCAAGGAGAAGCGATCCGCCCCGTACCGAATCGATGCAAGAGGAAGGTTTAGCACATCACAGCGCGCAGCAAGGTACACCCACGATGGGTACAACAGCATTGACAGGGGCGTTGCCCCCGGTCTTTCACAAGCTGCTGCCGAAGTTGCTCCCCAGCCTGTTTGGGGTTCGTCACCCGGCAAGGCGGGTGCTCCGCGCAGTGTCCTGCTGTATTCAGTCGCCAAAGTGCGTACACGTTCAGAGGGAGGGGCAACCCGGGCTTCCAACAACAACAAGCCCACCGCGCAAGCAGCGTTGCCCTCTGCACGACAGCAGAGGAAAAACCTAAGCGCCTTAGTTACAGGGCTTTTGGGTTTGCTGGCTGCGTTGCAGCTCATTCTTGAAGCAAAAAACACGATTGAACTTTTACGAATCAGCGCCATCTATCCATAGCAAGCAACAGCTTTACAAGTTTCAAGCCGGGCTACGGGCACCTCCTCCCTCCCTCTTATGCAA
>ENA-OFCF01000180-OFCF01000180.1-metagenomes-genome-assembly--contig:-NODE-180-length-31222-cov-15.258350_pt1 | contig 31222 bp, 31 predicted proteins | sample MGYA00153387_OFCF01 | MGnify analysis MGYA00153387 | reverse complement strand
TTACTTGGCTTCTCTTCTAGCCCATTATAGAGAATGTCTATAATTTTTTCTGTCTGTTTTCTTGCTTGATTTAATAATCCTAAGTCTGTTGGGTATCTAATATCTGCTGGCGCACATGTCGCATCTAATATTAATTTTCCTCGATTTACACTCTCTTCTTTCTTACCGCTCTCAACAACTTTTTTTCTGTTTCTACTTCCCCTCTATCTTTCTCGCACATTTTGATGTTAATCTTATTCACTAAATCTATTTCTAGTCTTTGGCGAAAATGCACTAACATCGACGCTTCAAATGGTGCCTCGTTTCTATAACTTTTCAGTCCTATAAAGTATTGTAAGTATGGATTCTCCCTAATCTGCTCTACCGTTTCTCTATCACTTATTCCTAATTTTTCTTTGATTATTAATGCTCCTAATGCCATTCTACTTGACTTCGCTGGTGCTCCTATTTCTATCGTGAATTTTTTGGCATATTCCTCTTCTACTTCCGCCCAAGGAATTAATTTTGCCATAATTACCCATCGATTATCTTCTGATAATTTCCCCCCAAATGGTAGTTCAAAGTTTTCTGATTCAGTTTCAATTTGTTTGGCTTTTTTATACATTGCCTGTACGTAGGTGTCGGTATCTTCACTAATTTTAGTTGATTTCAGCCTATTTGATTGAACTTGAGTAACTTTTTATAGCTTTTATCTCCCTCTGTGTCTGGGTTTTGACTTTTATCAGCAAGCCCTATTTACGGTTTTATCAGAGGAAGAAGTGTAGCTCGATCGAATCATTAGACCTGTTCGGAATATAAATCGATCGCGTGACTTAATCGCCGTAAGCTATTAAAGCTCTTAACATTAATTTAGAAGATTCATATTTTTCTTGGTAAATCGATAAGAATTAGCTTTGTTGGCTTAAAGCTCTTAACTACAGATTAAAATTTTCCGATCGCCATCGAGCGCAAACTTAGTCTGGCAACGCTTTAAAATTTCCGGACAGGTCTATTGAGATCGACTATTCATTTTGAGACAGAGTGCTGTAACCCGTCCGATTGACGTTAATGTTTCGATGATTTTTACCCCACCCCAGCCCTCCCTGAACCGGCGGGGAGGGAGCAAGCGCAAACCCTGTAAGAGGGCAGGCTTACATCGATTCCAACTCCGATCGAGTGCCCACCTGTACCACCGAAATCCCCTCACAGGTGCGTTTAATCAAGCCACCAAGGACTTTCCCAGGGCCGACTTCGATCGCTTGTTGGATGCCTAATTCGGGTAGCTGGAGGGAGATTTCTCGCCACCGGACAGAACTTGTAATTTGGCTGTTGAGATGTTCTTTCAGTTTGCTTCCCTTTGTAGTTGCGATCGGCGAAACATTTGACAGCACTGGGATTTGAGCATCATCAAAATCGATCGCAGCGAGTAAGTGCCCAAACTCAGTGGCGGCTGTCGCCATCATCGGCGAATGAAAAGCACCTGAGACATTCAACGGGATGGCTCGTTTAACTTTAATTTGGCTGACTACTGTAGCGATACCTGCGGCTGTTCCCGAAATTACTACTTGAGCGGCACTATTATCATTAGCAATTACCACATCAGGAGTATCCGCGATCGCGGCTTCTAGTTGCGCTCGATCGAAACCCAATAAAGCAGTCATCCCTCCTTCTGAAGCTTGAGCCATCAGTTTAGCTCGACGCTTGACTAGTTGCAATCCCGTGTCAAAGTCAAATACCCCCGCAGCATATAGCGCGACATATTCACCTAAACTATGTCCAGCAACCACATCGGGAGTCAATCCCTGTTGTTTGAGTAAATCTACTAAAATACTTTCAACTACATACAAACATGGTTGAGTATAAAGAGTATTTGCTAATTTTAATTCATCATTTTGACAAATATCGACCACCGACCAGCCCAAGATTTCTGCGGCGCGATCGAATGTTTTTTTAGCTGAATCGATGGCTAATAAGTCTACTCCCATGCCGAGTATTTGCGATCCTTGTCCAGGAAATATCCATGCGGTTTTCATGTTACTTATTACTGATTACTTCCAACTATTGATTAACGAACAACAGAAGCTATGGCTTCGGGGTTGAAATCCCCACCCTAATAATCCAATTATTTGCTTGGTGCGCAGTCTTGTCGTTTTTTTATTCGGGGGGAACCCCCGAATAAAAACGCCGCTAAACCGTCGGGAAACAAAGGCGTGCGCGCATCCGCAATTATCAATTATCAATTAATTTACTTGCCCCATTTTAAGATGGCAGCACCCCAGCTTAAACCCGCACCGAAGCCAGAAGTAGCGATCGTGTGACCGGATTGAATTTTTCCAGCTCTGACAGCTTCATTTAAGGCGATCGGAATTGAAGCAGCAGAAGTATTACCATATTTAGCAACATTACTAATTACTTTCTCTGCTGGAATGTGTAGGCGTTCGGCGACGGCATCCATGATGCGTTGATTGGCTTGGTGCAAAATCAGCCAGTCAATATCGGTACTAGTGAGATTAGCTTGATGGATGACTTTATCGATCGCATCGGGAACGCGATTGATGGCGAACCGATAGACTTCTTTACCACTCATCGTGATGTATTGATACTTACCTTGAGTGAGTACAACACCAGGCAATAATTCACGTAATTCGGGTTTAAAAGGAAGATTTAGACAAGCATTTTGAGTACCATCACTTTTGATTTCAAAGGCTAGTAATCGATCGATATCTTCAGTACCCTGCATCAGCACCGCACCCGCACCATCACCAAATAATACACAGGTATTGCGATCCGACCAATCTACCCACCGCGATAATAAATCGGCACCGATGACTAGAATATTTCGATAGACACCGGATCTCAAGAATTGCGCCGCCGTCACTACCCCAAATACAAACCCCGAACAAGCCGCCGTCAAGTCAAAGGCTACTGCTTTGGTTGCGCCTAATTGTGCCTGGATCTGACAAGCAGTTCCAAATAAGTCCTCTGAGGATGAAGTTGCTAGTACGATCAAATCGACATCACAGGCGGCTACTCCAGCCATTGCTAGAGCCTGATTAGCCGCCTGAGTAGCCAAACCAGCTAATGACTCGCGATCGTGGCTCACATGCCGTTGTCGAATCCCTGTCCGGCTGGAAATCCACTCATCGGAGGTATCTACTACCTGCGCTAGCTCATCATTGGATACTATCGTCTCTGGAACAGCAGCACCGCATCCAATAAAAGTAACACCCATTGATGTGTGGTTTGATGGCATGTAGATTAGGGAATTAAGTAATAGGGGAAAATCAGACTAGTCACCAACAATAATCGATTCTTTTGGTGGTGCTTTATCGCGAGTCGAGGATTGGATGCGATCGATCACGTTTTTATCGACGGCACTTTTGGCTAGACGAATAGCATTAGCGATCGAAAAAGCGTCAGAACTACCATGACTGATAATACATACTCCTTCTACTCCTAATAATAAACCACCCCCATGTTCTGCGGCATCAATTCGCTTTTTCAGACGCTGGAGATTTGGTTTGAGTAAGGCTGTGCCCAGTTTACCGTGTAGTCCGCGCGGTAGCTCTTCCTTGAGCATCTGCACGACGATATTGCCCACTGCTTCAGCAAACTTGAGCAAGATATTTCCAACGAAACCATCGCAGACAATCACATCAAAATCGCCGGAGAGCACATCGCGCCCTTCGGCATTACCCACAAAATTGATGCTTTTATTCTGTTGCAGGCTTTCATGTGCTTTGATGGCAACTTCATTACCTTTGGATTTTTCTTCACCGATATTGAGCAAGCCCACTTTGGGTGATTCAACATCTAACACATATTGACTGTAGATAGAACCCATCACGGCAAATTGTTCGAGGTATTTGGGGCGACAATCGACATTCGCGCCCACATCTAAAATCACTACAGATTTGTCCGCGCGATTTGTCGGAAATACTGCGGCAATTGCAGGTCGATCGATCCCCCGCGATCGTCCTAATCTTAATAATGCGGCTGCCATTGCTGCGCCAGAGTGCCCAGCCGAAACTACAGCGTCTGCTTTACCATCTTTGACAAGCTGCATCGAGACATTGATCGAAGCCTTAGGTTTGCGCCGCAGAGCACCTAGAGGTTCTTCGTGCATTTCGATCGTCCCTTCGGCTGGAATAATTTCTAGCTTGGGTGCATTTGGGTGTCGATCGAGACAAGCCTGAATTTGAGCCGGATCGCCTACTAGCAATACGTCTACGTCTTCTAATTCTGTTTGGGCGGCGATCGCACCCGCGACGATGGCGGCGGGTGCATCATCCCCACCCATTGCGTCAAGTGCGATGCGTGCGCGAGTTGAAGCCATTGATGCCACTGATAGAAACCATCAAAATTCTAGCAGAATATGGTAGTTCGGCGCACGATCGAACTGTTACAGTCGAGCGTTAGGACAAAATGATTTAAATCGAATCTTATGATAAGATTGTCGCTTCTCGATGTTTGATTAATACATTAGTTGTTTGAGGGTCGATCGAATGGATGACTTAAAAGGTCGAGATTTATTGAGCATGACAGATCTGAGTGTTGACGAAACACTCACCCTCCTTCAACTTGCAGCCGATCTCAAGCAAGGCAAAATCAAGCCTATTTGTCACAAAACGCTAGGATTAATATTCTACAAAGCTTCGACGCGGACGCGGGTGAGCTTTTTTGTGGCGATGAGCCAGCTAGGCGGGCAAGTAATCGACCTAAATGTGGGTGCGATGCAAATTGGTCGTGGTGAGCCATTGGCAGACACGGCGCGGGTATTAGATCGGTATCTGGATGTGCTGGCAATTCGGACTTTCGCTCATGCTGATGTGGAGACTTATGCTAAATATGCACGGATGCCAATTATTAATGCGCTGACTGATTTGGAGCATCCTTGTCAGGTATTGGCAGATTTACAAACGGTTCAGGAGTGTTTTGGGCAATTAGCAGGGTTAAAACTTGCCTACTTGGGTGATGGGAATAACATGGCACACTCGCTGATGCTGGGTTGTGCGACTGTCGGCATGGATATCGCGATCGCCTGTCCGCCCAATTTTACTCCAGATCCGCAGATTGTCGAACGTGCCCGATCGATCGCCACAATTAACGGGACACAAGTAATAGTCACCCAATCTCCTCAAGAAGCCGTGAGCCAAGCGCAGGTGGTTTACACCGATGTGTGGGCAAGTATGGGCCAAGAAGCTCAATCCGATACGCGGATGCCCGTTTTCGCGCCATATCAAGTCAATCGGGAGTTGTTGACTCTAGCCGATCCTAACTCGATCGTCCTCCACTGTCTCCCCGCTCATCGGGGTGAAGAAATTACCGATGATGTTCTTGAAGGTAGTCGATCGCGAGTCTGGGATCAAGCCGAGAATCGGATGCACGCCCAAAAAGCTCTATTAGTTAGCGTCTTGGGTGCTGACTAATAGATCCACTGGAAGATCCTCGATCGATCGAGAAACTACAAATACAGAATAGTTCTGATACCATCATCCACCTCCGATTGCAATTCATCTGGCAGCGAACCAATTCTCTCTACCAAAAATTTCTTGTCTAACGTGAGAATCTGAGATACATTTGCAACAGAATCTTTCGGTAATCCCGATGCAGCTCTTGGCAACAACACATTGCCTGGAGCTGGTGCTAAATTAAGATTGGATGTGATAATCACCACAATGACGGTATTGATGTTGCTTTGAGTAAACGTGTCATCTTGAATCACTAAAACAGGGCGATTGTATCCAGGTTCCGATCCTACGGGTTCGGGTAGATTTGCCCACCAAATTTCGCCTCGGTACATTACCATTCCTCACGCGGTAAAGACATAAATTGCATAGTGGCGATAGTCGGATCGAGATCGGAAGATTCTTCGCTGTAGATATTGTTTAATTTGCTCAATATCTGTTGGCGATTGTATTTTGATAGATAAGCTTGTAACGCCGTTGAGTAAAGTTCGCTGCGGGAAAGTCCTAACTGTTGCGCGAGGGCTTCAGCTTCGGCAAAAACTGAGTCCGGCAAAGAAATAGCAGTTTTCATAATTGGATTAGCTAGGATCATTACAACTTAGTTATACTATAGTTATACCAAGATGGCAATACCAGAGACTGGGATTTTATCGCCCAATGATGTTGTATCGGCTGCCATCGATTTAGGTGGCATTCCCCGATCGAAATCCAAATCCAATTCAAGCGAAGCGCTGCCTTAGCAGGTGGATAATTACGCCAAACTGCTTATTCCCTTTCTTGAAGGTAGTCGATCGCGAGTCTGGGATCAAGCCGAGAATCGGATGCACGCCCAAAAAGCTTTACTAGTTAGCGTATTGGGTTGTGACTAATAGATCCACTGGAAGATCCTCGATCGATCGTTACGAGGATCTTCCACATAAACTATAAAATTTCCCGATTTTTAGTCAGGGCGATTAGGTTGAGGCAGTGTTTTGAGCCTGTCGGGGAAATAGTTTTAGTTTGAGTAATTTGATTGCAGAAGCCGTATAATGAACTTTGCTCGAATCCGTATTTCACCTAACACTATGCAATGGCTGAACGAACCTGCTCATTGGTCAAGTTCTAGTAATCGAATTGTTGTTAACACATCGCCAAACACTGATTTTTGGCGCGTTACTCACTATGGCTTCATTCGTGACAGTGGACACTTCTATTTTGAGCGGGTAAACACAGATTTTGTTGTGGAAGTTGAGATAAGAGGGAACTATAAGGATTTGTATGACCAGGCAGGTATTATGATTCGCTCTGATGAGAATCATTGGATAAAAACAGGTATAGAGTATGTCGATGGGGTTCAGCATTTAAGTGCTGTTGTTACTCATGACTACTCAGACTGGTCAGTAACTCCACTTCTGAAACCACTTGCATCTCTCCGGCTACGTGTTGAGCGTCGAAAAGAAGCAATCCATATTTCATATCTGGATGCAAGCTCAAAGTATGCTTTGCTCCGACTGGCTTATTTTCCGATTGTTCCAGAGCTTCAGGTTGGCATTATGTGTGCATCACCAGAGGGAGACGGCTATGAAGTGGTCTTTGACAATTACCGATTGCTCAAGCAGTCCGCAGCCTAACAATCCCGTTGCACACCGACCGTATGAAGTTGGTTGGTTAAGACAGAAAGGTTATTAGCGGCGAGTGAACGGGGTCGTTAGGCAGAATTACGATCGAGCAATTTCTTTGACGGTAATGTAATATAACCGTTTCTAGCTAAAGATCGCCGATCGCCAAAAAGATCTCAAATGGGTTCTATAGTTGCTATACTACGCCACTGCTGGCTCTAATCCGTGAGAATTGGCATAGCTCCAGACAGTATTTTCTAATAACATCGTCACCGTCATGGCACCGACACCGCCAGGAACGGGGGTAATCCAACTTGCCACATCTTTGACTCGATCGAAATCCACATCGCCAACGAGTCGGGATTTACCAGTCGTCGGATCTGTCAGCCGATTGATCCCGACATCGATAACTACCGCACCAGGCTTGACCATTTCGGTAGTTATCATCTGTGTTCTACCTACAGCAGCCACCAGAATATCAGCAGATCGACATACAGTCGCGAGAGCGGGCGTGCGGGAATGGGCGATAGTCACTGTCGCATCAGCAGCTAATAGCATCAACGCCAGCGGTTTACCTACCAAAATACTCCGACCGACAACCACTGCATGTTTACCTCGAACATCTAATTGATATTCAGCTAGTAGGCGCATAACGCCCCCTGGAGTGCAGCTTTGCAATCCAGGCTCTCCCCTCACCAAACGACCCAAATTGAGGGCATGGAGTCCATCTACGTCCTTGTGCGGGGCGATCTCGTGCAGCAGAGCAACAGCATCTAAATTATCTGGTAGCGGTAATTGAACTAAAATCCCATCTACGCGATCGTCAGCATTTAATTCGTGAATTATCGCGGTCAGTTTTTCCTGACTCACATCAGTGGGGAAGTGCTGTCCAAAAGACCTAATTCCGACCTTAGCACAGGCTTTTTCCTTACCGCCGACATATGCCGCACTAGCCGGATTATCCCCGATCATCAACACTGCTAATCCAGGCGGACGATCGATTTTGGGCTGTAATTTACCAATCCGGTGTTGCAAAGCATCCTGCATCTTTTGAGCCAAAGCTTTACCATCGAGAATTTGACCAGTGTGTGCGCTCATAATTTTTTTATATATTTAGCTTGGTATGATTGCAAGTAGCGATCGGTAGCGGAACGATCCGCTCAAAACATCGTTCCGCATCGAAAACAGCAGCAAACTAGGAAATGCACCGTGTCGGCTTTGACGGAATTATGAATTTTAATAATTCCGTCAAATTGTTGTCTGAAGCCCTTTTTCCCGCGATTGACTCCATTGCTTCAGAAAAGTAATTGATATAATCGGTACATCTGCGTCAAATTGCCGTTTAACTTTTCCAGATTTGTACTTTACTCTAGGTACTAAGAGAAAATAAATCCTAAGATAGCAAAAACACTATACCTTTGCTTGCAATATTACTAATTAACCTCTGCACTAATGGCTGTGGATCGTCACTCTTGCAGTCTAGCAAAGGTTGGGCAAACACAGCTAATTTTTGGCATAATTTGACACGAGTGCAGCATGACGAGCGGGCGATCGGCTCTGTACTAGCGATTTATATTCTCGTTCCCGAACACATACTTATTAAGATTAAATGAAAATTACACTGATTAGTTCTTCTCTTAAAGTTGGTGGTGCGGAACGAGTCGTGTCAATTATTGCCAACTATTGGGCTGCAAGGGGTTGGGATATAACGATCCTCACTTTCGATGATGGTTCGCAACCACCATTTTACGATCTCGATAAACGGATCGAACATCGTTGTTTGGGGCTAAAAAGTCGATCGGGCTATAGTATCTCAGCCCTGAAACAAAATCTCCACCAGATTAAGCTCCTCAAACGAGCAATTGTAGCTACCCATCCACAGGTAGTAATCAGTTTTGTCAATACTACCAACATTATGACACTTCTAGCTTGCTGGGGACTCAAGGTGCCGACGATCGTCAGCGAACATGTTTACCCAGCTTTTAGTGGACTAAGCAAAATTTCTCAGCTATTGCAAAAGTGGACTTATCGTCGTGCCACGCTGGTGACAGTGCAGACTCATAGTGGATTATCTTTTTTCCCAGCGGCGCGAGGCTATGAAACCTTTGTGATGCCCAATCCAATTGCACTACCAGAATCAGAGACGATCGAGTCTCAACTATACACTGACGACCGACATTTACTAGCTGTCGGTAAATTAGTTCCCCAAAAAGGTTTCGATCTGTTGATTAAAGCTTTTGCTCAAGTTGCCGATACTCATCCCGAATGGATTTTGACTATTTTAGGCGAGGGAGATCTGCGTGCCGAACTCGAAGATTTGTGTGTAGAATTACAGTTACAGGAGCGGGTTTATCTGCCAGGAGTGGTGAGGAACATCGATGCTCACCTCCGCAAAGCTGATGTATTTGCGCTATCGTCGCGATTTGAAGGTTTTCCCGTCGCTTTATGTGAAGCGATGGCTTGCGGTGTGCCAGTAATTGCTACTGATTGTCTGAGTGGGCCGCGTGAAATCGTCCATAATGGGGTCGATGGGCTACTGGTAGTGTCTGAAAATGTTGATGCTCTGGCTGTGGGACTAGATTTATTGATGTCCGATCCGGTAAAACGTCAATCCTTCTCCCATTATGCACCTAGAATAATTGACAGATTTGGGGTAGAGCCAGTGATGGCGATGTGGGATACTGCGATCCGCCAAGTGAGGGACAGCTCCTCAAACAGAGTATAGGGAATGGCGAACATGACTAGATGTTCGCATTCCCGCCTAGCCTTAATTACAGTATTTTTCGACACAACGGACAAACATTTCGACACCTGTGGAGAGAGCCGTTTCATCAAAGTCAAATCGAGGATGATGGTGAGGATAGGCTAGAGATCGATCTGGGTTTGCCGAACCGAGAAAGAAGTAACAACCAGGTACTTGTTGCAGGAAGAAGGACATATCTTCTCCGCCCATAGTTTGACATTCAGGGACGATACCTAGTGGTGTCTCGACTATATCTGTCGCTACCGCTCTGACTAGATCGGTTATTTTTGGGTCATTGATTGTGGGTGGGTAAAGTTTGAGATAATCTAACTTATAAGTTGCCCCATGACTGGCACAAATGCCTGAGACGATCGCTTCGATCCGGTGCTGAAAAAAGTCAGCTAGATCGGGATTAAAATACCTGACTGTCCCTGATAAAGTGGCTGTATCTGCAATGACATTTTTGGCAGTACCAGCATGGAATTCTCCGACTGTGACTACCGCCGAATCGATCGGATTGACACTGCGCGAGACGATCGTTTGCAGCGCAGTGACAATCTGACTACCCAAGACGATCGAATCCACCGTTTGGTGAGGCATTGCACCATGTCCGCCCTTACCTTGGATCGTCAGACTAAATAGCTCCACCGCTGCCATCAGTGCCCCACTCCGCACCCCGATCGTCCCTAATGGTAAGTTATTCCACAGATGTAGCCCGATGATGGCATCGACATCAGGATTTTTGAGGACTCCCGCTTCAATCATCGGTTTGGCACCGCCTGGGCCTTCCTCAGCGGGCTGGAAGATGATTTTGACCATGCCTGCAAAGTCATTTTGATGCCGAGACAGATAGTAAGCTGTCATCAGGGCGATCGCCACATGTCCGTCATGTCCACAAGCGTGCATCACGCCATCATGTTGAGACTTATAGGGCACATCATTAGCTTCTTGAATCGGTAAAGCATCCATATCCGCCCGAATCGCCAGCGTCTTGAGCCGAAAACTAGTTTTGCGCCCCTGAATCATTGCCACGATTCCAGTTTGGGCAATCCCGATCTGATGGGGAATCTTCCATTCTGTGAGTTTTGCGGCGATCTCGGCGGCGGTGATTCGTTCTTTAAAGCCGAGTTCGGGGTGTTGATGAATCTGCCGTCTGAAGGCGACTAGCTGCGGCTGCAAGGCTTGGATTTCGGGTCGAATCTTGTTGGGGTCGATCGACTGAGTAGGAGCGTTAGTGGCGAACATTTGATGCTAGGGGTGAATGAGCCAATCTTCAATCTATGATACCAAAAAGCCGAGGGTTGCCCTCGGCTGAACTTTTAGACAGGTAGATTAAATCGGGCGTGGGGATTAACAAAGCTTAGGGGTTTCAATCCACCACCTCAAGGTGGTGGATTGTTTTTAAGATGGGGATTTAGACCCCATCTTAAAAACCTCGCTCTCTTGATTCGCTAAACCTTCGGCAGAGCCGAGGAGCGCGAATTGCTGTCAACTGTCAACTGTCAACTGTCAACTGTCAACTGTTAAACAGCCTCAATATTTTTTTCACCAGTCCGAATCCGCACGACTTGTTCGACAGGGCTGACGAAAATTTTGCCATCGCCGATTTCACCAGTACGAGCAGCAGAAATGATCTTGTCTACTACCATGTCAACTTGACCATCTTCTACCACGACTTCGACTTTGAGTTTTTGGAGAAACTCGACCGTGTACTCCGAGCCACGATAGCGTTCTGTTTGACCCTTTTGTCTGCCAAATCCCCTCACTTCAGATACCGTCATCCCCACGATACCTGCGTTGACGAGCGCGATTTTGACTTCATCTAGCTTGAAAGGGCGAATGATTGCGACGATCTTTTTCAATTTTAGTCACTCCTGAATGTATGTTTATATACTATTTTTAGCTGTACGAACTTGACATTTTGTATCATTGTTAGACCAGCCAAACATGTAACTCTGGCTACAAAATAACAAGATGACAGTCTCCATCGGCATAGATTTTGGCACATCTGGAGCAAGATTAGTCGCGATCGATACCGATCGTAATGTCCTGTGGTGGGGAACTAGAGAGTTAGGCGATGGCAAATTGCGGGAAACTCTATTTGCACTGATTCAGGCAATCCCCATTGCAGTTAAAGCACGGGTAACTCGGATAGCGATCGATGGTACTTCTTCGACAGTATTGTTGTGTGACTCTCAGGGGCGGATCGTTGGCACACCAATTCTATATAACGACGATCGAGGTAAAACAGTCTTAGATCGTTTGAGAGCGATTGTCCCAGCCGGACATCCAGCGATTAGTGCTACATCTAGTTTGGCGAAATTATTCTGGTTGGCAAGTCAAGCTGATTTCGTTGAGACAGATTCGATCTATTTTCTTCACCAAGCCGATTGGTTGGCTTATCATCTACATGGCAAATTGGGCATCAGCGACTATCACAATGCCCTGAAACTAGGCTACGATGTCGAATCTCTGTGTTACCCAGATTGGCTCGAACGACACCCTTATCGACCATTGTTGCCCCAAGTTGTCAAACCAGGTACACCGATTGGCATCGTCTTACCGTCAGTCGCCCAGGAATTGGGTTTAGCGGCTGAGTGTGTGGTATGTGCTGGTACGACTGACAGCATTGCGGCTTTTCTGGCGAGTGGCGTGGAGACTCCAGGTCAAGCAGTAACATCTTTGGGTTCGACACTGGTAATTAAGTTGCTCAGTTACACGCGGGTTGATGATGTCAAATATGGGATTTACAGTCACCGATTGGGCGATCTTTGGTTAGTGGGCGGGGCTTCAAATACTGGAGGTGCAGTACTCCGACATTTTTTCAGCGATGCCGAATTGGTCAAATTGAGCCAAGAAATTAATCTCAATCTACCCAGCGATCTCGATTATTATCCCTTATTAGCTCCAGGCGATCGGTTTCCGATTAACGACCCGAATTTAAGACCTCGACTTACTCCCCGCCCAGATAGTTCGATCGATTTTTTAGATGGTTTACTCACCGGAATCGCCAAGATTGAAGCTCGCGGCTATCAATTATTAGCTGAACTGGGAGCGACACCATTGACTGCTGTCTATACTGCTGGCGGTGGTGCTCAAAACCCAGTATGGACAAAGATTAGGCAGCGGTATTTACCCGTACCGATCTCGATCTCGCCGCATCAGGAGGCTGCTTATGGTGCAGCACTATTAGCGCAAGCCGCAAATCTAGATCCACCTTTTGATAGAAGCGTGAGAATGAGCTAAGTGCTAGTCTATGATTGGCGGCTTAATAGTGGTAAAAATTCAAACCTGATTCGATCGCCGACGCGCATTGAGCTTGGCTTACACTACTCCCTATTGCCAAATTCCCTAAAAATATCTGGAATAGCTCAAATTAATTATCAATGAACTTAGTTTCCGATCCGACTATCGAACGAAAGATTGCCAAAATGCAGGAAAGAATGCGGTGGAATCATCCACTGTTTCAGCAGTTGGGGATCGATCGAACGCAACTGGTATTAAATGATGAGATCGAGCCAGATCGGGGGTTCACATTTTGCGTGCTGGGAGACAGCGGTAGTGGCAATCGTCGGGGCGATCGTCCGCAGCGTCGCGTCGCCGAACAAATGATGCGACTCTGTATGCCTAACGGCGGATCGTCACCGTCAGCAAAATTTATCCTCCATACTGGGGATGTGGTCTATTTGGTCGGATCGAGCGAACAGTATCCAGCCAATTTTATGCGACCGTACCGAGAATTATTAGTAGGCGGCGACCATTTAGAGGATGGGCTGCGCCAACGATTTAAGCAAATTGGCTATGACTCGATGGTCTTTAATCGACCATTTTTACCAGTACTTGGCAATCATGACTACTACGATCTCCCGATCGCTTATGGTGTACTGTCCCAGCTATTGCGCCCACTGCGGCAAGCTTTTCGTTATTACATCGATCTTGATGTTGGATGGCATGGTTCTTACCAAGGTGATGCCTATGCCAGAGCCTTCTTGGATTATCTCCAGGATATTCCCGAATCAGAACTTCAGCAGCATTTAGAGCGGCACTATACAGCCCAGACATCTACAGGCAAAGGGTTAAATTATCAACCTGGCACGTTTACCCGCATCCCCAACCGATATTATCGGTTTCGCTATGGGGGGATTGACTTTTTCGCCCTAGACTCTAATACATTTAATGCTCCGCTGCCGATCGAACCTGGAGATCGGGGAGAGCGTCATCGCCAGATACTGCTCGAAGATCTCGATCGGTTCCAACTAGAACGAGATGAGCACCTAGCCCTCATCCACAACATCGATCCCAATGATGCCACCCCGATGCTAGGCGAACAGGAATCCCTCCACGAGTTACTGGGAAAGGTCGAGCAGATCGAAGAATCAATTCGCGATCTGGAAAAGCAACTAGACCCCAATATGATGTATGAGAAGATCGATTTCGAGCAGTTGGAGTGGCTGGAGCGAGGATTAGTAGAATCTTGGCAAGACAGCACAGTGCGCGGGAGAATAATTTATTTTCATCATCCTCCCTATGTCACAGAAGCGACCAAATGGAATCAAGGTCAAACCTTAGCAGTGCGGCATTATTTACGTACGGTATTCGATCGAGTCGAACTACAAGTTAAAGATCTAATCGATAACCGTCCTTTAGTAGATCTAGTGCTATGCGGTCACGCACATTGCTTTGAATATCTGGAAACCCTCGAAACTGGTCATGCCGATCGAGGGATAAAATGGGCGATCTGTGGTGGCAGTGGTTTTAGTCTGCGCCGCCAACGAGTGGAGGGTAATATCCTCCAAGAGCGCGTGGGTGGAAAGTTGCAGAATGTAGCACTATCTCATCAGTTTCTAGGCAAGACCGGACGCGGAGCGCACAAGTACCATGCTTATTCATTCTTACAAGTTGATGTTTTACCAGGAAAAACGCTGAAATTTAATCTCAAGCCTCAAGTCGCCGAATATCACCAGAAAAAGTGGCGATACTACACCAGCGATTTGACAGTTGACAGTTGACACTATGCCTACGGCAGGCTTCGCCAACGGCTACGCTCAGTGCAAGCAGTTGACAGTTGTTATTAAGGAGATTTAAACTCCCCAATCACAACTATCGCACCTTTAGGTAGGAAGCTTTAAACCCCTACTGTTGGGAAAGGACGATCGATTTGGGCGTTCGCTCGGGATCGACAATTAAAAAGAGCTTCTGGTATTCCCGATCTTGCTAGTACAGGTGCCAAATGGGTACCCAGTGGTATGACAATAATCTGAAGGTATGGGTGAAAGACGCGAGGATGCCAACACTAAGGAAATTTGGCTAGAATTTTAGGAGTGAGCATTAATTAAATCCCCATATCATCTCAGGTTTGCCTCGATCCACAAATGTTAGCAAGTGGATATATCAGGAAAGTGTACTATGAATGCCAATCCTCAACTTATGACAGCGGTGGAACAGCTCGGTTATCGAGTGACTTGTGGGGATGTTGTTACCCATACTGGGATTCGCCTTGAAGAAGCACGTTCGGGATTACTAGCTTTAGCAAATCAAACTGGGGGACATCTTCAAGTTACCGATACGGGCGAAGTAATTTATGTCTTATTACCAGATTTTCGCCAAGTTTTGCTCCGCAAGAATCTCAGACTACGATTAAAGGTTTGGCTCGATCGAGCCTTGTCTGTGGGATTTTATTTAGTTAGGATCTCGTTTGGAATTCTGCTAGTTACCTCGATTAGTGTTGTTTATCTGACGATTTTGGCGATTACCTTAGCTGCAATATTTAGCAATGATAATGGTGGTGACTGCGGCGATGGTGGGGGTACTTGTGTGTTAGGGATTTTTGATTGGGGTGGTAGCTCCCGTAGTTACACCACGATGAACCCCACTACCAACACGATTGCCCCATTGCGGGCAAAAACACAGCGAAAACCACTTAATTTTCTAGAAGCGGTGTTTTCAGTATTATTTGGTGATGGCAATCCTAATGCCGATCTGGAACAGCGACGCTGGAGTTATATTGGTAATCTGATCCACCGTCAGCAAGGAGTGGCAATTGGCGAACAAATTGCCCCATATTTAGATGATTTAGGACAAGGGACAGATCGGGAATACGAAAACTATATGTTACCCGTATTAACCAAGTTTAATGGTATTCCAGAAGTTAGCCCGACCGGACAGTTAGTCTATCATTTTCCCGATCTCCAAACTACGCTCAGAGACGATTCAGGAACATCTACCAGAGTTCCTCAATCTTTGCGAGAACGTAAATGGAAATTTACAAAAGCCACACCGACTCAAACTAGTTGGTCGATTGCGTTATTTGCTGCAAACTTAGTCGGCATCGGCATCTTAGCTATATTACTCGGAAAAATATCTAGTGGTTTGATTAGTGGCACGATCGCAGTATTAGCTCTCTATGGCATCGGGCTAGTTATTATTCCTTCCTGTCGGTATTTTTGGGTAAAACAGCAGGATCGAAAAGTACGCAAGCGCAATGATTTACGCCGTCAACAAGTGAGTTTGTTAGGTCAAGGATTAATTCAAGAGAAGTTAGATTATGCCAAGCAGTTTGCCAAACAGCATAAAATTACCGATCGAGATATTATTTATACTACCGAAGAAGATCTTCTCCCGCAAGAGTTTAAGAAATTAGAATAAATTTACATCTTGCATAAATGTATATATCTCCGACTTCTTCAGACACCCTTATGAAGAAGTCGGGGATATCTTTTAACCAGCTTGGGAATTGCTAGATCTTACTCTCGATCGAGCTAGTATTTTGATGTTGCCTAAAATTATTTATCATTACCCAAAAATTCTGACATCCCGACGACATCAGCATTTTGACTAATACCTTCTTGCTTGATTACTTTCTTGACTGTCAACAGCAAAATTTTCAAGTCCAGCCACAAGCTCCAGTTGTCCACATACCAAAGATCCAGTCTAAATTTTTCATCCCAAGTCAGGGCATTTCGGCCATTCACCTGCGCCCAGCCAGTAATCCCGGGGCGAACATCATGACGACGAGCTTGTTCGGGGCTATATCGCTCTAGGTACCGCACTAATAATGGACGGGGGCCAACAAAACTCATATCTCCCACCAACACGTTCCAAAGTTGTGGAAATTCATCTAAACTGGCTTTACGCAAAAATTGACCCAAGGGAATCAACCGCTCCTCATCAGAGAGCAAGTTACCCTCAGCATCGCAATCTCCAGTCATCGTGCGGAACTTGTATACTGTAAAAATTTTACCGTTTCTGCCAGGACGCGCCTGAGTGAAGACAATCGGGGTACCCATGCGAAGCCGGACAACGATTGCGACAACTATCATAATCGGCGAAAATAGCAGTAGCAACAATGCTGCCATCGCTCGATCGCCAATTACCTTAATACCTACACTAAAATAGTTGAGCAAATTACCTGAAGATTTTTTGGATGTCATGTTCGAGCTTGTGTTAGTAGTTAGTTATTGCCAGTAGTTATAAATGTGGGGTACAGTCCTAACTAATCTCTATATTTCCCATTGCCTCTCCCTGGATTACTAAAGCGAGGGAATTTTTTGGCTTTCCGACTCAAACAGGTGGAAACTACACTTTATATTTCATCTACCACTGTCGCTGTGTACTGCCAACACTATTGTTTTAGACGACAAAGGTTGCTAAATGAGCCTATTTCTGTAGATTAAAAATTTAAAATCCGACCGTGAATAAAATTATATCAGTACCCAGTCAACCAATTACAACCTTATCAGCGACATCAGATCGAAGTCAGATGGAAGCGGAGCGCGTTCGAGAGATATTGATTTTGCTGACAAGTTTGATGGCGAGAGAAGAGGCAACGATTAAATTAATTATCGATTGTTTATACGATCTCGGTTATGCTAACTTAATTAATAAAAAAGTGCGGTTTCGACCACTAAATTCGCTTGCCAAGTTTATTGCCAAAAGATCCAAGCCAGTCGCAAAAATATTTGCATGGCGATGGTTTATCAAAAACTGCCCTCAGCTTATTGCGGGATGGCTGTATCGTCAAGTTCAATTTTAGTGTGATCAACTAGAAGCTGACTTGATACAGTGCAAATAATGGCCCCGATTTAGTTGCTGTCACTCTACCACCAACTTCTTTGACTAGCTCTGTAAATTGAGCTAGTGGGGATAAAAATACTTCAGCACCCAAATACATTTCTAAAATTGCCCAGTTTTCGGCTAGTTCGGTATCTGGATCGATCGCATCAAAGATGAAGATTCCATCTGGTTTTAAGACTCTTTTTACCTCCTGAAGAACTAGCTTCCAGTATTCAGGCGGATAGTAACAACTAAATCCGGTCGATATTACTCGATCGAATGTATCATTCTCATATTTTAACTGATGAGCAGCACCAGCCTGAACACCTTTAAATAATTTAGAATTCAGTTGCGAACCGCGTGAATTGAGTGCGCTCCGCGCCACAGTACCGATCTCTTGTCCGTAAAAATATGTTTCCCACTTCACCCAATCATAGATTAAAAAGCTAACGCCGCAACCAATATCTAAACAGCGTTGGTTCTTTTTGAATTCTGCTAACTCCCAAAATGGAGAAGTAATTTTTGCCGCAAGATTGTGACTAATCCACTCTCTGAAAATTGGCATGGCTTCTACTTCTGCTGGGAGATTGAAAGCTTCTTGCTTAAATTCTCGATCGAATCTTTCTCTAACTCGATCGATTTGCTCGATCCAATCTTGTTGCTGTGGTATCTGCGAACTATACATGGGCAAGAGCTAGAGAATAGTTAAAGTGTGTATTATTGCGATGTTTATTCCTAATTGAATCTCTATGTCTGTGTTTCTAGATATTCAAATACTGACTTGTCACCAATATCGGGTGGAATTGGTTGAATAGCTTTTCGGACTGCAAATACTAAAAATGCTCCTGCCCAAATCGCTAGTAAAATAGCTTCAATATTTTGCGGCAGTATATTAATTAAATGACCTAATAGTAGTAATGGAACTAATCCCACCAGAATTTTTGTTTCAAATCGATTGAAACAAAAAGCTTCCTTAAAAAATATCCCTGTTAATGCCGCAAAAGTAAACCCAACCCCTAAAATTGTGGATGGATGTTGATAAACGATCGAGCCGATCGGTTGATGATAATATAATGAGAAAATCAGCGCACTCAAACTACCTAATGCCCAAAATACTTGCAGTGTTCGATGTAAAATCGCCATGTAAATATGAATTGTCGCCAGTGCAATCCCCAAGGCAATTGAGAAAGCAATATATAGCCACGTTACGAAATTTAATATATTTGCGCTGGAGTCAGATTCAATCTTACTCGACGGCAATAATACTGCGATCGTTGCCATCCCAAAACAGATCGCCGCGATCGTCAAAGCACTACGGTAAATAACCACACCTTGACGATCGAGATTGGTGATTGTAAATGTCCCAAATTGTCCTTGATAAATTTTTAGAGGAATATTTGATTCAATTGTTTCCATTTACCGATAGCTCATTCCTACTATACTGTGAACTACTGCTAGAGTAATAATGTAGATTTTTGGGCACCATTACAGGTTAACTGGATCGGGGTGCCCTCAATCGATATCTACGAGTTGGGACAGTAATCATCTATGTGGATTAGCACAACAATTACTTAAAGAATTGTTGAACACCAGCTAGATTGGCTGTGTCCCGAATTACTAAAAACACACCCAATCCTAACAGTAAAAATAAACCTGTTTGCATCACAGTGTCTTGCAACTTGCTCGGTAAAGGTTTGCCAAGTAATGCTTCAAATAATAAAAACGCCAGTTGACCACCATCTAGAGCTGGTAAGGGCAAAATGTTCATTACTGCTAAGTTGATGCTGATTAGTGCGCCGAATTGGAGCAGCCCAGCAATGTTTGTCGAAGCAATATTCGAGCCAATTTCGACGATTTTGATCGGCCCAGCTACTTGAGTAGCAGTTTCACCAAAATTAGTTACCAATTGAGATAAACCTTGAACGGTAAGCACCACGACGCGCTCAAATTCGGTCGCTGCTTTACCAAGGGCATCGATCGGACTCTGTGCTCGATCGAGGATAATATCTGCATTGGGGGCGAGTTTAACGCCGATTTGTCCTTTGCCCTCAGCATTTGGATCAGGAGTGACTTGGAGATTGAGAGTTTCTGTGCCTCGCTGCACTTCAAAGACGATCGGTTGCTGAGGATGATCTTGGATCTCTGCCATCAGTTTCACAATTGCTGGTTTCGCACTGCCCAATCGATCGCCATCCACTGCCACAATGATGTCGTTGGCTTGGAGTCCGGCTTTACCAGCAGCAGTACTGAGATTTTCGGCAATACCCGAAACTGTCACTCCAGGATGATAATCGATCTGTTGAAACCCACTGACGCTGACTTGGACGACAAATAAGAAATAAGCAAAGATGAGATTGGAAATTACTCCAGCACTAATGACGATCGCCCGATCGAGCAAGGGTCGATTGTGAAGTAAATTAGGATCGTTAGGTGGAATATCGCTGTCAGGATCGTCATCTGGGAATCCCACAAAACCACCTAATGGTAGTGCCCGGAGCGCGTATTCAGTCTGTTTGCCTTGGTATTTTAATAAAACTGGGCCAAATCCTAGTGAAAATTTATTCGCATAAATTCCTTGCAATCTGGCTGCCAAAAAGTGCCCCAGCTCATGGACGAAAATTAATACTGCTAAAACGCCGATCGCCGCCAGTGTTGACATATGTTCCCTTAGTTTGACCTACCATTCCCATTTTAATCGGGGATGAGGAGTGTGGGGTAGATGGTTAACCGAGCAACTAATAGTTCTCGCAAGTATAGTCAAATCGAACGGCAAATGTTAAAATAGTAAGTTGCAAAATTTAATTAAAATTTCCAGTACTCATGACCATAACTCAAGAACGTAAGCAAGAGATTATGACACAGTATCAGTTGCACGCAACCGATACAGGTTCTTCAGATCTTCAAGTAGCCATGCTGACTGAGAGAATCACCCGTCTGAGCGAACATCTCAAAACCAACAAAAGCGATCATGCTTCTCGTCGAGGGTTGCTGAAAATGATCGGACAACGCAAGCGGTTATTGGCTTTCATCCAAACCGAAAACGTTCAACGCTACCAAAACCTAGCTGATGGTTTAGGTATTCGTCGCGTTAAAGACTAGTAGCCGGAAGTTAGTGGCTAGTGGCTAGTGACTCCAAACTAGTGGCTAGTGACTAGTAACTAGCAAGTAACAATAGTTGGTAAGCCGAATATGTACCACTCGCTCCTATGGGTGACAATCGCCTAATTACAGTATTTCTCATCGAAGGTGAGGTACAAATTTAGGCAGAATCTGCCGATGTACCCCCTCTCACAACCAAGTACATACCTCCCTCAACCCAGAACTGCCATATGTCTGCTGAGAATTCTCGCAAGTCTCTCCCATTTGAACCGCTCAAGAATAAGCAGCGCAAACCCGCAGCTAAGAAAGGGACACCAATCGTCAAACCAGAGCCATCACCAGCAATGGTAGAGCAAGGTTCTGGCTATATTCCCGAAGTTGTCAGCCAACGGATGATTCGGCGGGTGCTAGTATTCTGCGGTATTCCCGTTGTCATGGGCGTGTTAGTATTTGTGGTTAGTTATGCGGCGATCGCCAACCATTGGTTTAAGGTAGCCAATACTTTAGTTTTATTGACTAGTATGGCTTGTCTGGGATTGAGTGTTTTGGGACTCACCTATGGTATTCTCTCCGCTTGTTGGGAAGAAGATGGCACCGTCAAAGGTAGTCTTTTGGGTTTGCAAGAATTTAAGGTCAACTTCGGTAGAATGGCTGATGCGTATCGTGCCTCAAAACAGATGCAAAGTAGCGATCGATAGTCTACTTGACAAGGGATTTACGGTGAGGGCGATTTGAAAAAGTGGGATGCTACCAACAGTTGGAGGGCACGGTGGTCGAGTATAATATTTGCTAAAATATGCTCTACTTCCGCCCATGCAGATCCATCCCTTCTCAGCCATCGAACCTGGTGCTCAAATTGGTGCTAATGTCTCGATCGGTCCATTTTGCTATATCAGACATGATGTAGAAATTGGGGATAACTGTATTTTAGATGCCCATGTCACGCTGCTACCTTACACCTCGATCGGTCAAAATTGTCATCTCCATAGTAATGTTGTCCTCGGCGATTTACCTCAAGATTTAGGGTTTAAAGATGAGCCGAGTTATGTCAAAATTGGGGACAATTGTACCCTCCGAGAAGGTGTAACAATTCATCGTGGCACCAAAGCTGGAACGGTAACAACAGTTGGAAATAATTGTCTATTGATGGCATACAGTCACCTCGCGCACAATGTCCAACTTGGTAATGACGTTATCGTCGCCAATGGTGCGCTTTTGGCTGGATATGTAGAAGTTGGCGATCGAGCATTTATTAGTGGAAATTGTCTGGTTCATCAGTTTGTAAAAATTGGTAGATTGGTGATGATGGCTGGAGGTTCTGCTGCTCAAAAGGATATTCCACCATTCTGCATGACACGCAGTACGACGCTAAATAAAGTCATGGGGTTAAATACCGTGGGATTGCGTCGATCGGGATTTACGTCAACAGAAAGATTAACGCTCAAACGAGCTTTTAAAATTCTTTATCAATCAAATTTACTAATTCCCGAAGCCTTAGCAAAATTAGAAACTGAATTCGATTCGGACTTAGTTCGAGAAATATGTGATTTCATCAAACATTCCCAGCGGGGAATTGCTGGGTACGTGCGTCAGCGTCAGCGCGAAGATTAAAAAATTGAAAATTGACAGTATGAGGGGCGATCGATCGATTGCCCCTTCTGGTTTTTGGCGACCCCTCTTCCAATGGAGAGAGATTTTACAGGGCAGATGGTAGCTCAAAATCTCTCTGTTGATTGATTTGGCGACTGGGTAGTTCATAGTATAAATGTAATGTGCAATCCACAGCTAAATTTAATCCATGAAACTCACTACTCAGAACTTAGGTACGACCCTCCAAAACCAGCTCAAGAAATTTATCGGTGGACTATTGGTACTTACCTTAGTTTGGCAAATGCTTGGAGTCGATACCGCGCTGGCTACTAGCCTCGATAGTATGTCCAAACAAGTAGGTGGCAAAACCGAACAAATCAAAGGTGCTGTCAATCAATCGATGGGCAAGGCTCAGTCAGCGATGGAAGATACAACTGGAGCCGCCAAGATGAAAGTCAAAGATGGCTTGAATGAGACTAAAATCGCCGTTGATGCCACCAGCAATAGGGTCGAAAACGCCGCCGAACAAGTTACCGAAAAGGTTAAAAACTTTTTTGGCAAATAAAAGTTATTGACATTCTCCTGCTGCTAAATCCCTTGTCTTGCGAACACCAGAAATGGCGAGGGATGAAGCTAATCTACCGTCTAGAGACGTTTTCTGGCGGGGGACTACTATTCATTTAGATACATACTATTGGAGACAAAGACTATGCGTCCTATCAATATTGGCTTGACCGACGAACAACGTGAGGGCGTTATCGATATCCTCAACCACGACTTGGCAGATTCATATCTGTTGGTAGTTAAAACTAAGAAATTTCACTGGGATGTAGTTGGCCCACAGTTTATCTCCTTACACGAACTGTGGGATAAGCAATACGAAATTCTCTCCACCAACATTGATGCGATCGCGGAACGAATTCGCGCTCTTGGTGGTTATCCCATCGGTACTATGAAAGGTTTCTTAGAGTATACATCTCTGGGCGAACATCCTGGTAATATCCCGATGGCAACAGGCATGGTTGCTGCTCTAGTCGAAGATCACGAGCAGATTATTCGTAACTTACGCGGACACATTGATGCTTGCGGCGATGACTTCCACGATCAAGGTACAGCAGATTTTTTGACTGGATTGATGGAGCAGCATGAGGAGATGGCTTGGATGCTGCGCTCATTTATTGAAGGGGAATCGCTGATGCCTAACGGTGCCCGTCCCGATCTTGAAAGTAAGACTCCAGTCGGTGTCTAAACTTGCTCTCGATCGATACTGATGATTCAGTTGGAGCGGTATGGGTTAATTGGTATCGAGTTCGATGCAGGTTCACCCACGCCGCTCCATCGCTTATCTGAGCAAAACTTATGGCGATCCTAAAGGTTGGGATGGGAGTGGGAAATGCGATCCTCACTCCCATCCTAAGATCGATCGTATATACACAATTAGATAGAGAGTTGAGAGAGAAATCGATCGTATAATATTAGTCTGTTTAGTTGTGTGCGTTACACACCTGAGAATACTATGGATAGTACAAATACTCCAGAAAAAACTCCAGCCGTAGCAGTTGAATCTACCGAAAAATCTCAAACTTTTACTGAAGCTGTGTCAGTGATGAAAGAGCAAAACGAAAGTGAGGCTCAACGGATTGTGGTAGCCACCGCAACCAAGGGAAAACCTCAGACTCTTGCTGAGGCTTGCTTGGTGATGAAAGATGAAAATATCGATGAAGCTCATCGGATCGTACCCGATCGAGCCACTGCTGGCAAAGTTACCGACACCTAAAATTTTGCTGCGGCTCGATCGTTTGTGGCAGCCGATCGAGCGACAAAAATCTTCTCTATCTATGGGTATATAGTTGGATAGTCGATCGACCGATCGAGCGCGCCGAGCGACACAACTATGAGTATATCTTTGAGTAGAGAGAAATATCGATAAACGGCTGTATAATACAGACAGTTCAAATAAAAACCCCTTCACGGAGAATCTCATGAGTATCGAAGATCGTGCGAAAGCAGCAGGCCAAAATCTTGAAGGCAAAGGTCAAGAAGTTGTGGGTAAAGTCACTGGAAGTTCCCAAGATGAAGCCGCAGGCAAAGCTAAACAAGCTGGAGCAAAAGTCAGTGAAGGCATCGAAGATGCTAAAGATAAAGTTGCTGACGTAGCTAATAAAGTAGGCGACAAAATCCGTGATGGTATCGAAAATGCCAAAAATGAGCTGAATAAATAGTTTAGCTAGTTGCTCTCAATGAACAGTTGGTATTTTTAGAAATTGGAACTTAGGCAGCTACTGCCTAAGTTTTTTATTTGCCTAACTCGGAACACCTAATTAATGGAGGCGATCGCCACGTCGGTTAGGACAGAGCCAAAGGCTTCTTCAAGAAGCCTTTGGTGGGACGAATGGTGAGATGTACTAGTTACTCTAGCGGCTGCTATATTAACTCTACCGCTCGATTCTGTATCTTTGGATATAGATATTTAGAGAGAGGTAAATCTGTAGTAAATCTACCTAATCAGGTAAGAAGTAGGTAACTTTCTTTATACCAATCGACCGATTATTAATTCCCGATCAAATTGATAACATTAAAAATATTAGTTCTTATCAAAACTTTTCCTAAATTTTATGCCACGACTAATTGGTAGACCCTCAAAAGCTCCTGGATACGTTGGACTTGCCTTGTTAGTGGCGATCGTCGGTATCGGTGCACTGGAATATTCAGGTGAGATAAATCTGGTTTCAGGCTTTGGTTACGATAATACTACCAGTCAGCCTAGAAGAGTGTCAGACCCGATTCAGTATCCACCACAACGTTAGATATTCTAGATACCAATTCATCGTTCCATCCAAATTATCCCATGTCTACATTCAAGGAAGATAACAATCGTGCGTAAAGGAAAAGATATCATCGGTAAGTCTGTCATCTCATATAACTCAGGCGAAAAAATCGCCACGATTAAGGATCTGATCTTCGACCAAAATGAAAATTGCTTGTTAGGATTTCTGATTGATGAAGGCGGCTGGTTTAGCAGTGCTAAAATATTGCCACTATATTCAGTTACAGCAATCGGCGTTGATGCAATTATTGTACCTTCTCGCGAGGCGATCGCTCCTTCCAATGATTATGCTAATATTCATCGGATTTTGGAGAATGACAATATTCTCAACGGTACTCGGATCATGACTACAGATGGTCGCGATCTAGGTAAATTAATCGACCTCTATTTTGATGAAAGGACGGGTATTGTCGAAGGTTACGAAGCTTCAGGAGGCATGTTTGCTGACGCTTATTCGGGTCGATCGTTCGTACCTGCTCCCCAAGCTTTGAAAATTGGTGAGGATGTGGCGTTTGTACCTGTAGAAACAGTTGACTTGATGGAAGAACAAGTCGGCGGCTTAAAAGCTGCGCTCCAAAATGCTAACGACAAGATCCAGGCGAATGCCCAGCTAGCAGGTGCAAAAATCCAGGAAACTGCCCAGCTAGCAGGTGATAAAATCCAGGAAACTGCCCAGATTGCTGGTGATAAAATCCAGGCAGCCGGACGAGCTGCTAGTAACAGAGTGACAGATATAATTGTCGATCGAGCAGCTCAAAAAGCCTTTGTCGTCAATAAGGTAGCACGGCAAACAGTCAATACCCCTAATGGCGATCGTTTAGTGCTAGCAGGGGAGACAATTACGACTCAAGCCGCCGATGCAGCCGAACGCCTTGAACTACTCGACCAACTGTATCGCTCGGCTGGTGGAAATCTAAATGAGCCGTTGAGAGATCGGTTTGATACTACTATTGCTGGCTTGACGATCGAGCAAGCTCAAGGTAGACGGGCACAAAGAGCGATTTATACGCCACAAGGTTATATCATTGCCGCACAAGGGCAAATCATCACCGATCAGGCGATCGCTCGTGCTAGGGCAACTCGTCAGGAGTCCGCCTTGCTAGATGCAGTGGGCTTGTCTCCTTCCGATGCCGCACAGTCTCAGGCGGGCACTCTGGCTACAGCTACAGGCGATGGACTCAAAACCACAACGGCGGTGACTAGCGATCGCCTCCAAGAAGGTTTTGCCAATATCTGGGATCGGGTCAAAGAAACTGCTAGCGATTTACAGGGGCGGAGCGCACAAGCACTAGAAGAAAAGCGGATTAAGGGAGCTTTGGGTCGTCCGACGACTAGAGTCATCCTCGATCGTCAGGATGAGGTGATTTTGAATGTGGGCGAATTAATTAGCCACAAAGCGATCGATAATGCTCGCTCGGCAGGTATTCTCGATGTCTTACTAGACTCGGTATATACAGAAACACCACATCTGTCACTAGATGAGTTGCGGGCACCAGGAACGGGCAACTCTGCGCTCTAACTATCCGCTCTAACGGATCTCAAAATTCAGGGTAGGGGCAAGTCATGACTTACCCCTACCCTGAATTTTGCGATATCTTCACATCGAGCGATTCTAAATTACGCTCGATCGGCTAATGTCGGCTCTACCAAATCGCGATGGAGATCGTCCCTGACCCGCATTAAGATGCGTCCGAGATGGTTGGCACCATTTCGATCGAGTCCACAGCCCCAGAAGTGGTCTACAGGTGAATCCTCAACGATTTCTAGATCCAGTGTATCGAGTAAAATCTGCTGAATATCCAAATGGTGACTAAATTTTTGCCAGACAGCGCGATACATCAGATCGCACTTGGCTAGATCCCAATCGGAGCGGGGTTGATGCTTGCAGTCACGCCCAATTTTTGCCGCAAGTTCTGGAGTTGCTGCGGCTTGAATTTGCGGCATCAAATACTCAAACTCTGTGCCCTGAAACTTGTGCGCCTGATAATAGTGTTCGACAGTTGCCCAACTTTTGCCCGCCAACTCGATCGAGTGTGGCGAAAAGTTAGAGAAGCAACCATAAGACGCACTAACTTTGTAGAAATAAATTCTCAATGGATACAATCACTCACTTCTGGTAGTTTACGCTAATTTTTTGGTAATTAGTCTCGACCGTTAGATATAGAGGAATCGGAAAAACGTAGAGACGATGCCAGAGCATTGCGCATCGTCTCTACTTGCGAGCGGCGTAGTCGGATTACACCACCGAAATCCTCAGACATAATGCTAATTATTATTAATTAGTTTCATCGATCGTTATAATAGCTAATTAATATGATTTTTTATCAGCATTGATGTCTAATCTCGATCGATTCATCCACAATCCGCTCCTGCACCGTCGTCAGTTGCTCAAATACGGTTTAGCAGGATTGGGACTTGCTACAACTACCCTCGCTTGGCAACAACTCCAACCTCAGCCCACCGCCAGAATCCCTGTAGTCCCCGCCAATAGCCCCACTATGGGCAATACGTTTAGTCCGATGCAGACCTTGCGGGATTTTGACTATGGTACTCTCAAGCAGGAAAATGGGCGGACTGTGCGGGAATTTAGATTGGTAGCTGGAAATACGACGCTTCAGTTGAACACCGCTGTGTCATTCAACAGTTGGAATTTTAATGGTAGAGTACCTGGGCCGACATTGAGAGCCAAAGCTGGCGAACTGATTCGCGTATCTTTTCTCAATCAGGCTGGGCACGCTCACTCGCTCCATTTTCATGGCTTTCATCCGGCGGCGATGGATGGGATCAAACCGATTCGCAATGGTACGGGTACGATTTATGAGTTTGAGGCGGAACCTTATGGATTGCATCTCTACCATTGTCACGTCTCGCCAGTGACGCGGCATATCGGCAAGGGTTTGTATGGGATGTTAATTATCGATCCACCCGAACCTCGCCCTGTCGCTGATGAAATGGTGCTACTGATGGGTGGCTACGATACCAATGATGATGGCAAAAATGAGCTATATGCTTTTAATGGTGTGCCGGATTACTATATGATGCACCCGATCGAGATTTATCAGCACCAATTAATTCGGCTATATGTCTTAAATACGATCGAAATCGATCCGGTAGTGACATTCCATCTCCATGCGAATATGTTTCGGGTGTACCCGACAGGGATGACACTACAACCCACTCATAGCACCGATGTAATTACAATGGGAACGGCGGAACGGCATATTTTGGAGTTTGAGTTTAAGTATACTGGCGAATTTATGTTTCATCCCCACCAAGATTCGATCGCTGAAAATGGCTGTATGGGTTCATTTAAGGTAATTTCAGCAGCTTAATAGAAATAAATTGCAAATAAGTTGACATTAGTTATCATTAAGTCCACAATTAGAGTGATTAAACAGCGATTTTTCCATACATATGGAATCAATGTTCTAGCGGATTTGCCAGCGAGCCGTTTAGTCTGCTTTAAATCGAGAGTGTTTACTTTCGATCTGACTTTTAGCGCGATTAAATTAGATTGCAGTTGCTTGAATCTTCGATTCGATATTTAACATCATTTTTATGAAAAACCAAGAATACATTAAAATATCCATTATTGCTTTTGCAGCCTCAATTGTAATTAGTGCTTGTAATAATACCACCACAACCACTAAGACAACAGAAACTAGTCCTCCCACAAATCCAGCCACGACAGCAGCTACGCCAGAAATGGCAGGCATGAAACATGGTGGCGGCAAGAAAATTAATATTAATAGTGCGATCTTGTCAGAACTCGACAAATTAGAAGCTAAATTAGGTATTCCAGCTCTATCTAATAAAATTCAAGCGGCACGTCCCTATAAGACACCCGAAGACCTAGTAGCAAAGAAAGTCATCGACCAACAGCAATTCGACCAGGTTAAAGACTTGGTATCAGTTGAAGATGTCGTGCTCACTGGAGTTGAGAAAGATGCTGACTACATGGTTAAATTGGGATTGATGAAAGGACACTTATTTGTAGCCAAAGAATTGCTCGATCTGAATAAGCCCAAAGATGCCGAACCCCATATCGGTCATCCAGTTGAAGAAATCTATACAGATGTAGCAGATCAACTAAATGAGCGTAAAGTCAAAGAATTTAAGACGAATCTGATCGCACTTGAAGATTTGGTAAAAGCTGGAGCTAAAGATAATAATAAAGTTGGTACCAACTTCAAAGACTCAATGCAATCGATCGATGGCGCAATCGCTGCATTACCGGAAGCTCAACGCAAATCTCCCACTTTTATATTGCAAGTAATTAACGGGTTATTAGATACTGCTAATTCTGAATATGGTGCAGCGATAACTGACGGTAAATTTAAAGCTGCGATCGAGTATCAAGACTCTAGAGGTTTTATTACTTACGTCAATATGTTATATCAAGGAATTGCCCCAAATATGGCAAAAGATCGTCCCGAAGAACACAAAGCAATTACCGAAAATCTCAAGCAACTAACAACTGCATGGCCAGCCGCGATGCCTCCAGCAACTCCCCTAAAAACTCCCGCAGAAGTTACTAAATTAATCACAGCGATCGAACAAAGCACCCAGAAAGTCATTACTGTTGCTAGTAAATAATCAAATTCAACTGTTTTGCGTACTGATAGTTACGGCGAAGATCTTTATCCCCCAACCCCCCATATAAAGGGGAGCTTTTGCCCCTACCCTCTACCCTCTACCCTCTACCCCCTAATTTAAGATTGTGGATTTTAGTTCAGCCTTACCAACGTTTGTAATCACCCTCAGAGAGGGGGTAGAAGCCGCCCTAGTAGTCGGGATTGTCTTGGCTTGTCTCAAAAAAGCTAAACAAAGCCACTTGAGTATCTGGGTGTATGCAGCCGTCGCAGCAGGGATTGCCGCGAGTGGAATCGTGGGGGTAGCCCTATCCCAAGCAGCGCAAGCACTGTCGCAATCCCAAAATCCCTATGCGGCGACACTAGAATTATTTCTAGAAGCGATTTTTGGGCTAGTGGCGATCGTCATGCTCAGTTGGATGTTAATCTGGATGACCAAGCAAGCCAGATTTATGAAGGCACAAGTAGAAGGAGCCATCGAGCAGGCAATGGCAACAAATGCGGGCTGGGGCGTATTTACCCTAGTGTTCGTAGCCATTTTGAGAGAAGGCTTTGAAACCGTATTATTTATCGTTGCCAAGTTTCAACAAGGTTTGATTCCGTCCCTCGGCTCGGTAGCGGGATTGAGTGTCGCGGCTGGAATTGGGGCGTTATTGTTTAAGTGGGGGGTGAAAATTAATATCCGCCGCTTTTTCCAAATTATGGGCGTATTGTTATTAATGATTGTATCGGGTTTGGTGGTATCGTCTTTAGGACATTTCGATACAGCGATCGCTACTATAGCTCAAAGCGATCGACAGTCAGCAGGGATGTGCTTTTTCTATGAAAAGTTTACCAAGGTGCATTCTTGCAATCTGGGCGGGTTAGTCTGGAATACGACTAAGGTACTGCCAGAAGATAAATTTCCTGGTTTGCTATTAAGTGCCTTATTTGGCTACACCGATAAGCTATATTTAGTTCCAGCAGTAGCTTATGTCGGATTTTTAGTGACGATCGGTGGGATGTATTTCCGCAGCCTCAATCCTCCGAAACCAATCCAATCGACTAGTGCTGTACCTGTAAAAAATCATTAAGATTTCGTGGACTGGGGAAGAGGTGTAAGCACGTCAGGTATCGGCTCGGACGATCGATCGTTGCGCTTGACTAGCATATCTTACCTAAATTGTCTTTGACTGTTAATAACTTATAAATCGCAAAACCCCTAGTCGAAACTAGGGGTTTTTTGCTGAAGGCGGCACCCAGATTCGAACTGGGGATGGAGGTTTTGCAGACCT
>ENA-OFCF01000179-OFCF01000179.1-metagenomes-genome-assembly--contig:-NODE-179-length-31235-cov-9.319436_pt1 | contig 31235 bp, 27 predicted proteins | sample MGYA00153387_OFCF01 | MGnify analysis MGYA00153387 | reverse complement strand
AGATCGACAGAATATGGCTTCATCGTAATAATTTATTATCCTATTCATACTGTATCTCATGTTGATGGAAAAAGCTGTATGGGAGTTGGAGAATATTTGTCGGACGTTGTACATCTTGGACTTTATTGATGATGTGACGTTACGACAGACTGTGCAAAAAGCACTCAACCGTGGAGAAGCTTATCATCGGTTTCGACGGGCGGTAGCTTATGTTAATGGTGGGAAATTTCGGGTGAAAACTGAGGGCGAGCAGCAGATCTGGAACGAATGTTCGCGGCTGATCTCTAATGCGGTCATTTACTACAATACGTTGCTGTTATCGCGGGTCTACGAGCAGAAACAGGCGGCTGACGACCAAGAGGCACTAGCGATTATTACAGACATTTCTCCCGTAGCATGGCAGCATATCAATCTGTTTGGGACATTTGAGTTCAGTCCATCCACATCACAGGTCGATATTGATGCTTTGGTTGTTCGCTATGCTGACCCGACTTACTGGCATCAAGCGATCCAAGCTGAAGCCGAACCTAATCTTGTCTGAAAAGCATGACTAGCAATGCTTTGAAACGTACTTGTACATTTTTGGCGCGTTGGGCTATTTTAGCCTAGATCGATATAGATCGAGATCCAGAACCATTTCGATCTCATTTGGTTAAAAAGTTGCAGTGTCTGGAACTCAGGTAATTAATTAGCTAACTCTATCAAAATTATGTTTTTTGAAACTGTCTTGGTGTATAGGTTTCAGAAATTAAGGATCGACTTAATCTCGGATCTCGATCTATTTCGATCTCTACACTGGCTAAAGATAGAGTTCCGTCGAAATAGATCGATCTCTCGATCTATTTCGATCTCATCTGATGAAATCGTTACTGGGATTGGCAATTAGGCGATCGAGTTCGCTCGATCGAAGCTGTGTTTTCTGAAACTGTCTTGGTGTATGAGTTGTAGGAATTGAGGATCGATTTAGTTTCGGATCTCGATCTATTTCGATCTCTACACACATTCAGTTGTTCGAATCGCCATGCACGAAACCCTACTCCACCATTGGGTTAAGCCGTGACTTGCTCTTTTACTTCTTGTTCCAGAACTGACATTTGAGCATTCCAGAAATCAACCCATAAATCACAGTAGCGTTCGCACAGATCTGTGATTCTTGCGTATTCAGTTGGCGAAATAGCCTGCATGAGTACATACCACAAATCATCTTCATGAGTATCATCATCTGCTTCTGCTTGCAGATCGTCACTCGCACCGTGATTAAGGTAATATCCTGTGCCAGTTTCTATGCCGACAACTTTAGCATTCTCTCGTAGTGACGCACTAAAGAGAACGACAACCCGTTCGGCGACAGCAAGCAAAGCAACAACTGAGGCAAAATCGCCGTAGGCATCCTCTAAAAATCCGCGCACACGATCTGCTTGTGGACTGTAAGCATAGGTTGTTCGCTCATTTACACTAATGCCGAACTCATCAAGAACCCTTTCATACAGAGGATAGTGCGCTTCTAACGGATTACCTCGATAGTAGCCATCTCGGTCAATTCCGGGCTTAAATCCAAACTCATCGAGCGTGTTTAAAGTCAGTAGAAATCTGGCGTACATCTTCGTTCCTGGTGCCAATTTCCGTTCGAGCTGACGACTCTGGACTTGCGCCATCAATAGAGCATCTGTGAAAATTTGGACGATCGCGTGGCGATAATCTAAGTGAATTTTCTGCATTGCATCGAACCCAAAAGAGCCTCGATTCAAAGCTTGGATCGTAGAATGCTCCGCAATTGGATGCTGTTGTAAACCATCACGACAGCGAGTAACAAACTGTTGATTTTCCAACCATAAATCGTTTGATACCGAATTTCTAAGTAAATCTCTGGCAATTTGACGAGGATTGTTAAATTGTGTAATCATTACTTCTCCTTATATTACAATCTTGGTAAGAACTGAGAAGCTAATCAATCAACTCTCCGTCGCTCGAAGACTTGCCTTTTGAACGGCGAGCAGTTTGTGTAGATTGTATAGAACACATCTAAGATCTTTTTAGGTGTTAGTTCAAATAGTTGAGCGACTCGATAGTTACTGGTAAGATGGGCTGGTTTACGCTAGCCAATGTGGATGTTACTATTTGAGATCGAACGAACCCGCTCTTCCTGACTAAATCTCAAATCGGTTTTACAAGTCGGGTATGGAGATTTATTTTTACTAAAGTAACTGATTCACATGTAGCATAGGACAGATCGGGTTTATTGTCAACCTCGATCGAGAAAAGCTTTGCTAGCAACATTTTCAAGGCAACAAACCACATATTCCCACATATTTTTGTTCGCCAATCACCTCGCAGGATGAGTTAAAACCATTATCACCTAATTTTCCATACAGATCTGTGCGCTAATTTACATTAAAATTAAGATATAGATATTCATATAGGATTTAGATAATTGGTATGGCAAAGCAGCCTCGTGACCATCTTGTTAGCGTAGCACTCAAGCTATTTCACCAATACGGCTTTCATGCTACAGGTATTGACAAAATTTTGGCTGAATCGGGTGTTGCAAAAAACACCCTTTATCGACATTTCAAGTCGAAAGACGAACTTATTCTGGCCAGCCTGCGAAAACGGGATGAAGAATTTCGGAACTGGCTGATGCGGGAAGTTGAGAGCCGTAACAATGCCGTTGGGAGATTACTGGCTGTGTTTGACGTATATGAGGAATGGTCTAGAAATTCAGCATTTTTCGGCTGTATGTTTATAAATGCCTGTGCTGAGTTTCCCGACTTCGATTCACCAATTCATACTTTTTGCAAGGAACATAAACGCTTAGTCACCAGATATATCCAAGATTTAGCAAACACTGCGAATAGGAATGTATTAGCCTCAGGACATTTAGCAGCTTATTGGATGCTGCTGATTGATGGTGCAATTGTCTCAACTCAGGTGAGTAATAATCCTCTCGCATTTCAACAAGCAAAAGCAGCAGCCAAAAATTTACTCAACGTTAAAATTGATACAGAAGACAGATAGAATCTATCAGAGCTAACTCTTTGTAGAACAAGTTGAACTTTAGACTGGCGCATTACGACATACCCCTCTTCTGTCACTCTCCGAGAGGTAAAATAGAAGAAGGAGGATAAAAAAGTCCCAAACAGGAGGCGAGCAAATGGATGTAGAAGCGCAAATTCTCAAACACTTAGCCAGAGACGCTAGGGGAAGTATTTCATTTATTAATGAATATGGTAGCGGATATAAGGATTTGTTCGCCGAAGTCAGAAGTTATGAATGTTTTAAAGATTTAAATTTGGGAATGATCACAACAATTAAAAGAAAATCATTACCAGAGATTGGTAAAGTAGTCGGAGTAAATTCAGCACAAGCATTACATCATTTCATAGCTAAGTCGCCATGGTCAGTTGAAAAATTCCGAGGCAGAAGAATAGAAAAAACGTTAGCAGCGGTAAAAGGAAAAGCGATAAAAGTAATAATCGATGAAACAGGAGATAGAAAGAAGGGTAATAAAACTGACTATGTAGCTAGACAATATTTAGGAAGTGTTGGCAAAGTAGATCGAGGGATGGTGTCAGTTAATGCTTATGGAGTATATCAAAATATCACCTTTCCTCTAATTTGGAAGATATTCAAACCACGGGGAACATTAAAAGCGGAAGACAGCTATCAAACAAAAATAGAATTAGCGCAAGAAATTATCACAGAGCTAGTAGAGTTCGGATTTAATATCGAGCTAGTATTGGCAGATAGTTTATATGGAGAAAGTAGCAATTTTATTCAAACACTAGAGCAGTATCACTTATCATACATTGTATCACTTAGAAGCAATCATGGGGTGTGGCTTCTGCCAGGGCAGCAGGTTAGAGCAAATAAATGGCATGAATTTACAAGAGTTTTTAGCGATGAAACTACAGAAGTCAGATTCAGCCGAGAAATAATTTATGGCAAGCGTAGAGCAATTACCTACTGGGAAGTCACCACAGATCCACAAACACTACCAGAAAATTCCACATCATTTGTGATGACTAATCTTCAAGGCAAGATTGGTAAGACAGTTGGCAATCTCTATGGAAGTAGAACCTGGGTAGAATATGGATTTAGACAAGTCAAACAAGAATTAGGGTGGACAGATTATCGATTTACCAAGTTTGAGCAGATTGAGAAATGGTGGGAACTAATTTATGCGGCTTATCTAATGGTGAGCCTAAGCTCTCCAGCTTTCTTAGCTATCCAAGAATCATCAGTCGTTCATATGTCTGTGGCATCCTCTCCTAATTTCTCAAATCATCAAGATTGGAATCATGCTAGCGGCTGGAAGAACTGTTTAAATAATTTGCGACTAATCATTCAACCTGTTATTTTGCTCTGGATGATTTATCCTTGGATTAAGGTTTTCCCTAATCGAGACTTATTACTTGGTTTTCACCGATTAATTGCTATCGTTAATCAATTTTATTTTGGTTGTAATTCTAGCTGAATATTTGTTTTACTTTTCGGAGAGTGACAGAAGAGGGTTACTTAAAAATGGGGTTTAGAAGATTTTGCGATCCGAACATCACTCGACTCGGCTGCTTGAATTATCTCCAACAGCATCTCCAAAATTGGCTGTCGTAACTCCTGATTTGGCAGTCCGATTCCAAATAGATCGCTAGTTCCCAACCCATCTGCTGCTAATCTCACCAGATTTGCACGGACGGGATCGAGTCCACTGACTTGAAATTTTTGCTGCCAATCATCAAATCGACTTTGGACGGGTTTCAATAATTCTGGATTGAGGGTCACTGCTGAAAGCAAGTTCCCAACTAGAGTCGTAGGTAAATTAGTGTAGTTAAACGTTGCTTTGACATAAGCCTTGAGCCATCGTCCAGGTGAGTCGGGGGTATCGTCCAAATCGAGTTCGTGGGCGATCGCGGTGTCAAAATCATCCATGAGATATTGGATGATGTTAATTACAAGTGCTTCTTTCGAGGCGAAATGATACAGCAACCCACCTTTACTAACTTGTGCTTCCTTGGCAACGGCATCGAGTGTCAGCCTCTCGATGCCCTGATTTTGAATGACATCGATCGCGGCGGCTACAAGCCGCGATCGAGTTGCAGCCGCAGATTGAGATTTACGAGTTTTTCCCACCTGCTGGGGAACGGATGTTTTATCAATAACCATTAGTTTTGAGGGATTTGAGATCGATCGTTGCACCTGTAAAAGACATACGGATATCTTCACTATACCATCTGGACGGTTAAAATTGATAATAAACCGTCCAGACGGTATAATTAAAGAATCCCTAGTTTCAATCTGCTAGCTATGAAGATTCAGTTCTTGTCGAAACCCTCTAATCGGTGGGTGCTTGGATTAGCAATTGCCGCAGCCATATTGACAGCCGGAATCGGATATTACGGCATATCTCAGTTTAGTCAGGGCACCCCACCTCCAGCCAAAGAGCAGTCTAAAGCCGCAGTACCGCAAGTGGTCGCCCTGGGGCAGCTAGAACCCCAAACCGAAGTTACTAAAGTTTCGGTACCTGCGGCGTTGAGTAACGATCGCGTGGCGCAACTCTTTGTTAAACGGGGAGATCGAGTCAAAGCTGGACAAACAATTGCTATTTTAAGTAGTCGCGATCGCTTGAAAGGATTGCTAGCTGAAGCCAAAGAACAAGTAAATCTAGCTCGATCGGAACTAGCCCAAGTCAGAGCGGGTGCCAAAACTGGAGAAATTAACTCTCAAAAAGCGGAAATTGCTCGCATTCAAGCACAATCATTAGGGGAAGAAAGAGCGCAGGGGGAATCTTTAGCAAGGTTAGAAGCGCAATGGTTGGGGGATCGAAACTCACAGCAAGCTGCTTTAGCAGGATTGGAAGTACAGTTGGCTGGAGACATCCAAGTTCAATCAGCAACAATTAAAAAACTCACAGCAGAGTTGAATAATGCCCGCGTAGAATTACGGCGTTATCAGCAGTTATATACAGCAGGTGCGCTCTCTCAATCGCAGTATGCTACTAAGCGTTTAAATGTCGATACGGCGATCGAACAATTAAATGAAGCTCAGGCTGGATTAGCGAGAACTAAAACAACTGGAGATCGCAAAATTAGTGAGGCCAAAGCAAATTTACAGAGAACGGTCGCGACAGGAAGTAAGCAAATTAGTGAAGCCAAAGTTGTGTTAAACCGGATTCGATCGACTAGTGTCCAACAAGTTAATTCAGCTCAAGGTATTCTCAGCAAAATTTCTGAAGTCCGTCCGGTGGATGTCAAGACGGCACAAGCCAAAGTAAACCAAATGATCGCGGTGGCAAAGCGAGTCGAAACCGAACTAGATCAGGCATATGTCAAATCCCCCAGTGCAGGTCAAATTTTAGAGATCTTTGCCAAGCCAGGAGAAGTAGTCAAAGATAATGGGTTGGTTAATCTAGGGCAAACCGATCGAATGCAGGTCGCAGCCGAAGTTGACCAAGGTGACATTCAAAAAATTCGCTTAGGGCAATCGGTACTGATTACGAGCGAAGCTTTTGCAGGAGAACTACGAGGTAAGGTTAGCGATCTGGGATTAGAAGTCAGCCGTCAAAGCACTTTCTCAAACCAACCAGGGGAAAACCTCGATCGTCGAGTGGTCAAAGTCAGAATTCATATCGATCCAGCGGATAGCCAAAAGGTTGCCAGTTTAACCAACTTGCAAGTACAAGTGGCAATTCAACTATAATCCACCCAGCTATTTTGTCTCACCAATTGCTATGTTTCGCAAATTTTTTCGGAAAACACCCTTAGCATGGCTACAACTCAAACGCGAGCCAACTCGTCTGGCTGTCGCCCTGGCGGGGATTGCTTTTGCTGATATTTTAATTTTCTTTCAATTGGGTCTAGCTGAAGGACTGTTTGATTCCGTAACCAAGCCTTATAGTGTGCTGCAAGGGGATTTATTTCTGATTAATCCTTTGTTTGAAAGTTTGAGTGTAGTGAGAAGTTTTCCCAGACAGCAACTCTATCAAGCGGCGGGATCGAAAGAGGTTCGCTCGATTAATTATATGTACATCGACCAAGGGCGATGGCGCAATCCACAAACGTTAAAAAATCAGTCAACGATGGTGTTTGCCATTAATCCCAACAATTCGGCAATCTCGCTGCCAGAAGTACGATCTCATCTAGGGCAACTCAAGTTACTAAATCGGATCTTATACGATCGCACCGGAAATGTAGAATTATTTGGTAATATTCTCGAACCTTTACAGCAATCTGGTTCCGTACCGATCCAGTTCAATAACATCCAAGCCAAAGTAATTGGAACGTTTGTGATGGGTGCTTCATTTTCCGCCAATGGCAATGTAATTACTAGTCACTCAACCTTTTTACGGCTGTTCCCAGAGCGCAAAGCCAGCGAGATTGATGTAGGCATCATTACGCTCAAACCTGGAACGAGCACCGAACAAGCTCAATCAGCAATTCAATTGCGGGTTAAGGATGTCTTAGTCTTAACTCATGCAGAATTCATCGACCATGAAAAAAAATATTGGCAGGTGAATAGTCCGATTGGATTCTTGTTTGGTTTTGGTGCGGTAATTGGCTTTATCGTCGGCACTGTGATTGTTTACCAAATTCTCTATTCAGATGTTTCCGACCATTTGCCAGAATATGCCACTCTCAAAGCAATGGGGTATAGCGATGCTTACCTCATGAGTGTTCTTATTCAAGAGTCATTAATTATGGCAGTTTTAGGATTTATTCCAGGCTTCTTAGTAGCATTAGGATTATATTCACTTGCTACTTCGGTGACATTTATTCCGATCTTGATGAGTGTCAATCGAGCAATTTTAGTACTAATTTTAACGATTGTTATGTGTATTGTTTCTGGTGGAATTGCGATCCAAAAACTGCAATCAGCCGATCCTGCCGATATTTTCTAACCTTAATATGCATACTTTACTTGTATCTCTAGTGGCGATCGCCGCTCTCGATAGCCTCAACCCAACGGCGACCGCCTTGCAAATTTATCTGCTGAGTACGCCTAAGCCTATTGCCCGCTCGATATCGTTTATTTTCGGTGTATTTTTAGCCTATTGGACTGCGGGATTATTAATGATTTTAGGTTTGGGGCAACTGATGAGGACAGCGATCTCCGCTGTAGATTTTGCCTTATCTGAATCATACCTTTATGGAATTCAGTTGCTGATCGGTATAGTTCTATCGGTTGTGGGTTTTACGCTCAAAACCTCAACTCAGCCAAGTCAAAAAAAACATCCTCAAAAGTTAACAATAGAGCGAACTTTTTTATTAGGACTGGCAGTGACAATTTGGGAGTTTCCGACTGCATTACCTTATTTAGCGGCGATCGAACAAATTACACGAGCCAAGTTGGATCTGTTCGGCATTATGAGTATTTTGGGAGTTTATAACCTGATATTTGTGTTGCCATTAATCATTTTGCTGGGCATTTATATTGTATTTCATCAAGAAAGTGCAATATTACTCCATCGTATCAATCGGGCAATTGCGATTTGGTCGCCCAAGATTCTCCGCATTTTACTACTAGGGCTTGGACTCTTATTAATTGCCGATAGTCTTGCCTATTGTTTTGGTCATTCTTTTCTCAAATTATCACGATTCCAATGAATTTATTATTATCCTCCACTAAAATAACCGAGCCTGTAATTTCTGCCCGAAACCTCAATCATTATTTTGGTGAAGGCAAACTCAAAAAACAGGTATTATTTGATATCAATTTAGACATTTGTGCGGGTGAGATTGTAATCATGACTGGACCTTCTGGTTCTGGAAAAACAACTTTGCTCACATTGGCGGGTGGTTTGCGATCTGCACAAGAAGGTAGCTTGAAAATCCTCGATCGAGAGTTACGGGATGCTAATAAGCAGGATTTGACAAAGCTGCGGAGTAATATTGGTTATATTTTCCAGGCACATAATCTCCTGACCTTTTTGACTGCCAAACAAAATGTGCGGATGTCGCTAGAGTTACACGATCGCTTCTTGGAGAGAGATTTAGATGCTATGGCCATTGAAATTTTGACAACTGTGGGTTTAGAACAACGCGCCGATTATTATGCCGATAGTTTATCTGGTGGGCAAAAACAACGGGTGGCGATCGCTCGTGCCCTAGTAAGCCGCCCTAAAATTGTTCTAGCCGATGAACCTACTGCGGCTCTCGACAAAAAATCAGGACGAGATGCCGTGGAACTGATGCAAAAATTGGCTAAGGAGCAAAACTGTACCATTCTGCTGGTAACTCACGATAACCGAATTCTCGATATTGCCGATCGGATCGTTTATATGGAAGACGGACGTTTAATAGATGAGCCTCAAACGTCTCGATCTTGATGAAATTGCTACTGATTGTGACATACTCTCCTACCAACCTGGCTCTCCTGACTGGCAAGGAGAGATATTTTTTTCACGATTGTCAAATTTGTAATATATTCATACTAAATTTTGGTGCCGATAATGGCACAGAATTTATGTAATACTGGATCCTTCCATCCTCTAGTGAAATATTCATCTGCATAGCCAGTAAAAGCTTGCATAACGCTAGGAAAAAGCTTCGAGTCTAATGCGTTCATAAACTCACTATCAAGTACTTTCACTACATATTCAGCGACCTCATTGCTATTACTACAAGAGATTACTAGTTGCTCGTTCCAGGCATCTCTAACGTGAAAATGATGTTTCCGCAAGAGCTTAACCAGGTAATCTTTGTCTTTTGGTGAATTAAATATCGAATTTTTAATTAGGGCATCTGGGTAATCTATCAATACTTTCATAAAGATATCGGAAATATCTTTCAGTGAATCAGCTCGGTCGTCAATCAGTCCGATTAACCCCCCTGGCTTTAGCACTCTGTTTACTTCTTGAAGAAACTTGTCATGCTTCAGATGACAAAAGCCCCAAGCACAAACAATTCCGTCAATCGAATTATTTGCGATCTCATCTAAAAAAGGGAAAACATCAGATTGTACCAATTTGATATTCGCGAGATCTCCAGATATAGCTTTATTTTGAGTATATTGAAGCATACCAGAAGAACGGTTTACAGCAACCACCTTTCCTTTTTCGCCGACCTTTTGAGCGATCTGATAAATAAGTTCGCTAGTATTACTGGCTAGATCCAAAATATGCTGACCTTCTCGAATAGACAGCTTTGCCAGCATGTTTTCAATACTTTCTTTAGAGTATTGGGAATAGATATCATCAAAAGCAGTGCCTTGTTCGCAAACCACAGTTGAATCCGAGTTCCCTTTATTTAGCTTGAACATAACTGTTTTGGAAGCTAACTTGAGCAAATTAAATGGCTTCATCTTCAAGTTCCTATAAGAATGGAAATTTATATTTTATTCATTTACGTTAAGATCGACGGTGCAAAACCTTGGCGTTGGGTATTTTCGGTAATCGATCGCGGTTCGAGGAACTGCAACAGATAATCGCGCCAGCCAGCCTTAGAGCCAACGCTGCTGAGCTTGAAGCCGCCGAAGGGCTGTCGATCGACCAAAGCACCCGTAATCCCACGATTGATATAGAGATTGCCGACAGCAAATTCCGGGGAAGCCTGATCGATATGGGACGGAGTGCGGGAGTACAAGCCGCCCGTGAGCGCGAAATTGGTATCGTTGGCGATCTTTAATGCTTCATCGAAATTGGCCGCCTTAATGACCGCCAGCACGGGGCCGAAAATCTCCTCTTGCGCGATCGGACTGTGCGGCTCGACATCGCTAAAGATCGTCGGACTGACATAGAAACCACCGTCGGGTACGGGCATTTCTAAAGCAAGCTGGGCCGTTGCCTGACCCTGGGCGATGTACTCCCGGATCTTGGCTTGGGCATCGGCATCGATAACTGCACTGAGTTTGGTATCGGGCAGATGGGCAGCCCCCACAGTCAGCGATCGCGTGGCGGCAACTAAGCGAGCGAGGAAATTGTCATAAACTGGAGCTAGGACGATCGCGCGGGAGCAAGCCGAACATTTTTGTCCGGCAAATCCAAAGGTGGAATTCATCACGCCGACGACTGCCTGGTCGAGATCGGCACTCTCATCGACGATGATGGCATTTTTGCCACCCATTTCTGCGATGACCCGCTTGATGTGTTTTTGCTGGGGGCGGAGAATTGCCGCTTCAGCGATAATCTGACAACCGACTTGTTGCGATCCGGTGAAAGCAATTAGCGAAACTTCGGGATGTTTGACTAGGTGCGCGCCCACTGTCGAACCGATAGCAGGTAGGTAATTAAATACCCCCACAGGCAATCCGGCGGCTTGGAGGATTTCGGCAATTTTGGCACCGACGACTGATGATTGTTCGGCAGGTTTGAGAATGACTGTATTGCCAGCAGCGATCGCAGCGACACTCATCCCCATCGCGATCGCCAGCGGAAAGTTCCACGGGGAGATGACTACCACAACACCGCGCGGTTGATAGAGATAAGTATTATCTTCGCCAGGGAGATTGCGCTTTACACCCCCTTCGATCCGTTCCATTTCTTGGGCGTAATAGCGACAAAAATCGATCGCTTCGGATACTTCGGTATCGCTTTCTCGCACGGGTTTGGCAACTTCCCAAGTAATCCAAGCTGCGAGTTTGGCGCGGCGGGTTGCCATCAGATCTGCGGCTGTCCGCAGGATATTACCTCTGTGTTTGGCACTTAATTTCTGCCAGGTGGTAAAAGCGGATTTGGCAGCTTTGACGGCAGATTCAGCCTGCTCGATATTTGCTAGACCGATTTTACCAACGACTTGGCTGGAGTTAGCTGGATTGACTGATTCGAGATAGTTTTCCGTCGGCACAGCTCGACCGTTGACGATCGGTAGATAGATATTGCCAAATCGATCGAGAACTTGTGCCAGCGCGGCTTGGACGGCTGTGCGTTCGTCAGCGAGCGCACAATCTCGATCGCTGGCATTACTAAAGCCCTCAAAACTAATCGTTGCGGGTGTGCCGTCGTAATTGCGATCTCGATCGGTCATCACTGGTGCCGCTACTAGTTCCTTCATAGAGCGCGATTCACTGCCACTCATCCGCAGGAACGAACTATTGGCGGTATTTTCCAACAGTCGCCGAATTAAATAAGACATCCCAGGAATCAATTCGCCAAACGGACAATATACCCGCACGCGATAACCCATGCTGGAGATCGCTTTGGTAAATTTGTCGCCCATGCTATACAGACATTGCACTTCAAAGGCGCGGTGCGGGATGTTGAGAGTTTGGACGATCGCGATCGCTTTAGCCAAAGAACGTGCATTGTGAGAACCGATCGCGGCATACAGATATTGATGATTTTCTAACAGAATTTGCGTCAATCGCTCGTAATTAGCATCCGTGGAAACCTTATCAAAAAAGACGGGAACAGCCCAGCCTTGTTGATAAGCGTGAATTGTTTCCCGATCCCAATAAGCACCTTTTACTAACCTCACAGTAATGGGTTGACCGCGTTCTTTCGCCCAGGTGATTAAGTCAATTAAATCTCGTTCGCTATCGCGCAAATAGCCTTGTACAGTAATCCCGACATCTGTGCGATCGCGAAATTCTGGTTCTATTAATATCTGTTTGAGAATTTGTAATGTCAGCGATTTGAATTCATATTGCTCCATATCGATGTGAATACCGCAGCCTAATTCTTTGGCTTTTCGCAGGAGGATTCGCGCTGGTTCGCTGACTTTTTCGGTAGTTGTTACCGGATCGATCGGATCGAATTGTGAGTATAAAGCACTGAGTTTGACTGAAACTTGAACGCGCGGAAGTGCGATCTCTTCGGCGCGATCGATTTGTGCGATCGTTTCCCAATTTTTGGCGCGATCGGTTAAACCTGCCATTATCGCTAGATAGCGATCGACATAGCCTTGTGCTTCGGTTTCACTAATGACCGCTTCGCCGAGTAGATCCAATGTAAATGCCAATCGCTCGCGCCGCAATCGCTCGATCGTTTTACTCGCTGCTGCCAAATTTTCACCGCAGATATATCGCTTGGCGAGAGTGGCTACAGCGGTAGCTAGTGTCGTTGCTGCCGCCGTCGCAGTCATCGAGTGGGGATTGTCAGTGCTGAAGTTTAACAAAGAGCGTAAAGCTGGTACTTCGATCGCATCGCTAGCTAAATATTCTTGCATGTGTCGGGCAATTTCAGCTTTACTTTGCAATGCGGGCAAACAGTCAATCAGCCGCAATAACTGTACTCGTAAACCATCATTTTTCATCGTCCAAGCCATCAGCTTGTCATCGATCCGCAGTTCATCTTTAAGTTGGGATAATTTTGTCCAAATTGAATCTCGATCGGTGCCATTTAAAATTTGCTGGGCGATTTCCTGGGTCTGTAATTCGTACTTGTCAATCTCTATTAAATTAGTAAAATTGCGATCTAGTTGTTGGATCTGAATTACCATAAAGTTCATCCTTTAATTATAAATTTTCGGTATCAAAAGTAACAACTTTTTATTAATCTTCGTCAACAAACGTCGCTCGATCTAACTATTTAAAATCTCGAAATCGAAAACTTATCTTAGTTTAACCCAAGCCTCCAAAAGCTCAGAAGAAACCACAATACTTAACATTTAATACCAAATTATTCTCCTAATCGTTGGCGGAGAATGAATTCGGCGACCGCTAAATCCATCGGCGTAGTCACTTTCAAATTTGTTTCTTCTCCTTTAACGATTTGCACAGGCATCTGGCATTGTTCGAGTAAAGTAGCATCATCTGTGACTTTCCAACCTTGATTTCGCCCTTCAATATGGCATTGGAGTAGTTGCTCTAATTCAAATCCTTGGGGAGTTTGGGCTGCCCAAAGTTGGCTTCGATCTGGTGTATTAGTAACCAAATATGTCTCTTTCTGGACAATTTTGATAGTATCTTTGACCGGAATAGCTGCAATCAGACCCTGACAATGGAGAATTGCCTCGGCACATCGATCAAACAAATCTGGTGTTACTAAACACCTAGCTCCATCATGAATTAACACATGTTTCGCAGTTATTGGTAAGGACTGTAATCCGTTGTAGACTGAATCCTGACGAGTTTCTCCCCCGATAATAAAAAACACTGGTTTTGTCAGTGCTAGGTTTGCTATGATTTCCTGGAAATCAGAAAAATCCTCTGGTCGAGCAATCAATCCTATCCAATGAATGTGTACAGAAGCTTCTGCCGCCAGCAGTGTCCAGGCAATTAATGGTTTATTGAATAAAGTGAGCAGAAGTTTATTTTGACTACTTTTCATCCGGTGACCTACTCCAGCAGCGGGGATTAGTAAATACATCGGCTATTTTTCCAGTATAAACATCTTAAAATCTTTCCTACATGCACTTTGTTCGTGTGAGTTCGGGGCATTCGGTGGCTTAGACATGCCAACAAGAAACACGATCGACGATCGGATGTTCAGTTAGCAGATGTCACCAGTAAAACTACAGCATGAACGCCAATTCCCTCTTCTCTTCCGATCGATCCTAGTTTTTCATTTGTAGTTGCCTTAATGCTCACAGTGTCAACTTCGAGTTGCAGTGTACTTGCAAGTTGGGCACGTATTGTCTGGATATAAGGTTTGAGTTGCGGCTGCTCTGCTATTACTACAGAGTCAATGTTGCCGATCTGCCATCCTCGCTCCTTTATCAATCGATCTACGCGAGACAGTAACACCAAACTGTCAGCATCTGCCCACAGGGGATCGGTTGGTGGAAAGTAATGACCGATATCTCCCAAACTTAAAGCTCCCAACATCGCATCCATAATGGCGTGGGTCAATACATCAGCATCACTATGACCCAACAATCCCAATTCATGTGATATTTTCACCCCTCCTAGAATCAGAGGGCGACCTGCCACTAAGCGGTGGATATCATAACCGTTGCCTATCCTAATATTCATGAATTTGTTACCCAATAGTTAAAGTTTTTGCTCTATTGTCCATAGTTTGACTCGCCACCAAAACTTCCTGCCTAGCCCACCGATCTGCGGTAATAATGTCATCGAGACTTGGATCGGAGTGGTTATGAAGATGATAGCGATCGCACGCTTGTTCGATTAAATTTGGAATATCGATAAACTGGATTTTCTCGGCTAGGAACAGGGCTACAGCTTGCTCATTTGCGGCATTAAGTACTGCTGGCATAGAACCCCCAGCCCGACCTGCGGCGTAAGCTAGTTGTACGCAAGGATACTTTTGCAGATCGGGAGCACTAAACGTTAGTTCCCCTGCTTTTACTAAATCTAACGGCTGCCAATCAGTCCGAATCCGCTCTGGCCAAGACAGAGCATAGAGTAGGGGCAAGCGCATATCCGGCCAGCCCAGTTGTGCCAAAACAGAAGTGTCTTGTAACTCAATTAGTGAATGGATGATACTTTGAGGATGAATGACAATTTCAATGCGATCGTAATCAACACCAAATAGCCAGTGAGCTTCTATGACTTCTAACCCTTTATTCATGAGAGTGGCAGAATCTATGGTAATTTTGCGACCCATCGACCAATTGGGATGCTTCAAAGCATCAGCAACAGTTACTGCGGACAACGATTGGATTGGATAATCCCGAAAAGCTCCCCCAGAGGCAGTTAGTAGCAACCGCCGCAGCCCTTCAGCAGGCACTCCCTGCAAACATTGAAAAATAGCTGAATGTTCTGAATCTGCGGGTAATAACTTAACCTTGTGCTTGTGAACCAAGGGTAAGATGACAGATCCACCAGCAATCAGAGTTTCCTTATTGGCTAGAGCAATATCTTTACCTGCTTCGATCGCGGCAATTGTTGGCAGTAGACCAGCACATCCCACAATACCAGTCACTACAATCTCAGCATCGCCGTAGCTGGCAACAGCAGTAGCTCCGGCTTCACCTGCTAGCAGAATCGGCTGGGGAATAATATCTGCGATTGCTGCCTGTAATTCGGGTAATTTTTGTACATCATGAATGGCAACTATTTCAGGTCGATATATGCGGATTTGTTGAGCCAGTAAATCTACATTCCGCCCTGCTGTTAATCCCACAACCCGAAATTTGTTAGGATATTGAGCAATGATAGTCAAGGTTTGAGTACCAATAGAGCCAGTCGATCCAAGGATAGAAATTGCTTTCACGTTAGTATATTCCTAATGATTAATATTTTACTTTAGTCTATAAAAAACTACTTAAAATGTCAAAAAGGGGAGGCATGTTCGATTTCTTTATCATTATATTTTTCAGATGTTAAAATGTATATCCTCCAGCAGTAAATTACTGTAATTAGTCTATTTCTATTTTTTACTTTTCATATGACTTTCTATTCAAAAACTACAACGATAATTTTAATGAAAATTCCGACATAAATTTATATATTTTTTGATACAAATAAGATCGATCGTTATCATTAATTATGGTTGAATCAGCCATAGCTATTGGCCCGCCTTTTTCAATTTTATCAATCTCCAAATAGTCTCTTTTCTCTGCTTCTAGAAGTGTTAAAGGTCTCTCCTGCCTTGAAGTCAGTCGTTCATATCTGATATTCTTAGGAGTAAAAATTGCTAAAATTAGTAAATCGTTATTAAATTCTCTCTTCAAATTTTTATATTTCTGAAAACTGTAAAGACCATCAATAACAACTAATTGATATTCTAGAAGTCGCAATTTGATTAATGGTAATGCTATTTGAGCACACACATCCATTCCCTTCTGTCTCCTAATTTCTTCCCTAACAAATTGCTCGTTGTTTGGTGTAATTGCTAGCTTTCGCCTTTCAAGTTCGCGAATAATAAATTCTCCAAAATAAATAATGGGGAAGCCCATATTTTTGAAATAACTAGCCACCATACTTTTGCCTGAGCCAGACATGCCAACGACAGCTAAAATTTTTGCCATGTGTTTGTTTTATCTAAAAGTTAAAGTTAAATATTATTTTAAAAGGGATGCGATACGAATACTGGAAGAGGTGAATTGTGAAATCCACAACTCTAGATCCGGATCGGGAATCGCTATTTTAATTGATTCTACAACTTGCTGTGCTTGAGTTTTAGAGTTAGTCAAGGCAAATACAGAAGGACCAGAACCTGACATCATTCCAGCACATCCTAGCCGCTGGAATTCATCTCGCAATCGCTGGACTTGTTGATATTGCGGCAATACGACCCGCTCTAGGTCATTGTAAAGCAACTGACCAATTTGCTGCTCATTCTGACGATCGATCGCCGATCGCATTTTTTCTAAATTCACTTTCTGCTGCTGATTCGCTGCGATCGCATCATCTTTTAAGTATTGATGATGAAATGTTTGGTAAGCCCAAGTTGTTGAAATAGACAGACTGCGATATTTTCCAATCACTAGATAGGAATTATTTAATGGTGGCAGCGCAGAGAGAGATTCACCTTTTTCTGTAGCCAGTACGGTACCACCAGTAATACAGAAGGGTACGTCAGATCCTAATAAAGAACCGAAGTATTGTAATTTTTCCTCACTCAGCTTTAAATCCCACATTAAATTCAACCCGACTAAAACTGCCGCAGCATTTGTAGAACCACCTGCCAATCCTGCTCCCACCGGAATCCGTTTCTCAATTGTGATGTCTACACCACCAAACTTGCTAAAAGCATCACTGAAATTTTCGGCCATCAATGCGGCTGCTTTATAAGCCAAGTTGGTGTGGTCTTGAGGCACTTCTGGATGGTCGCAATGCAAACAAATAGCATTGGTGTTTAATGGACGCAAGTCAATCTGGTCAGCCAAATCGATGCTTTGGAGTATCATTGCTAAATTATGGTAGCCATCTGGACGAGCACCAATAATCTCTAAGTACAAATTAATTTTGGCAGCGGCTGTCAGGGAATAAGATTGCATGAGGAATATTTCAGAGACTTGAATGTTTGCCGATGTGGTTAGGCAGTCGCCTTAATGTCAAAAATTTTCTCAAGGACATCAGCCACAACTTTATCTGGAGTAGAAGCTCCTGAGGTAATTCCCACGACAATCAGACCTGGTGGTAGCCAGCTTTCACTTACTTCTAAATCCTGATGTAACTTTTTATGCTCAATTCGATTCCCTGGACCAATCCGCTCTGCGCTGTCAATATGATAGGAGGGAATCCCCCGCTCAATCGGGATTTCCTGAAGGTGTGTTGTATTAGAAGAGTTAAAACCGCCAACTACTACCATCAGGTCTAGCTTTTGTTCTACGAGTTGAAACATTGCATCCTGACGTTCTTGAGTGGCATCGCAAATAGTATTAAAACTGAGGAAATGATGATTGACTCGATCTGGACCATATTTACGCATCAGTGTCCGCTCAAATAACTTGCCAATTTGCTCGGTTTCGCGCTTGAGCATCGTGGTTTGATTAGCAACTCCCACTCTGATTAAGTCGGTGTCTGGATTAAATCCTGCTGAATAAGCATGAGTAAATTTAGTCAAAAATTCTTGACGATCTCCACCATTGAGGATGTAATTACAGACATACTCAGCTTCTTGCAGATTCAGGACGACCAGATATTTAGTAGCATAGGAACTGGTCGCAATCGTTTCTTCATGCTCGTACTTGCCATGAATAATCGAAGTGTAATCACCTTTTTTGTGTTTCTCGACGCTATTCCACACCTTAGAAACCCAAGGGCAGGTTGTATCCATAATTTTGCAGCCTTTTTCACTTAATAATTGCATCTCACCAAAACTAGCCCCAAAGGCTGGCAAGATCACCACGTCTTCTTTGGCAACAACTGAAAAATCTTTTTGTTGTTGTCGATCGACTGGGATAAATTCTACCTGCATATCCCGCATGTTTTCGTTGACTAAGGGATTATGAATCAACTCGTTAGTGATCCAAATGCGCTCGCTCGTAAATTGTTGACGTGTTTCGTAGGCTAGGGCAATCGCTCGTTCCACCCCCCAGCAAAAGCCCATCGCCTCTGCGAGCTGAATTGTCACGTTGCCTTGTTGCCAAGTGTTGCCATTCTCTCGAATCTGCTGAATCAAATTACTCTGATATTCAAAATGTAGCGTTTCTTTTACTTCTGTAGCGTGTCCAAAGCCCTTGCGATGGTAGTTCTCAGAGCTATGAAGCGATCGCTTAAATGCTTTTGTATCCATTTTATACTCCTTGTTTTAGTCAGTGTTTAAGTACGCACAACCATATAAAATATAGTTGTGTGCGACAGTTGCTAGTGTTGTCATAACAGCAACGGTCTATATAAAAATAAGATGTCTAACTATTGTTTAAAGTTATTATTTTAAGTTCTATTTATAGAATATATTTAATTGATAGTTGCTGCGATGTATTTCTATTAGCATTACTTAATCTTAATATTTAGTAAGTTCGATTTGTAATGTACTCAGCGATCGCCATCAAAGGAAGAGATTTCTTTTTAAAGGGAATGAGTTCGATATTAGCTGCATCAACTAATCTTCTTGCCTGCTGTTGAGATTCCTCAATGCCCCACAAACTTGGGTAAGTTGCTTTTTGAACCTTTTCATCTTTACCTGAAGTTTTCCCCAATTCCTCACTAGTTGCTGTAATATCCAGCACATCATCAATAATCTGAAATGCTAGACCAATATTGCGAGCATAGCGAGAAAGTCTTTGTAAAACCTCATCATTGGCTCCTGCCAGCATCGCGCCACAAAGAACTGAAGCTTCTAATAAAGCACCTGTTTTATGGGCGTGAATAAAGTTGAGAGTTTCTATATCAATATTCTGCTGGCCCTCGCATTCGAGATCGAGAACTTGACCACCGACTAAACCAGTTGCGGCAACGGCATAACTTAACTTAGCAACAACCTGCAATAGCCTTGGTTCTGAAACCTCTTGAGTCTTAGATATAATAAATCCAAAAGCATAGGCTAACAGTCCATCACCAGCAAGAATGGCGATATCTTCACCATAAATTTTATGATTTGTTGGCCGACCTCGCCGATAATCATCGTTATCCATGGCAGGTAGATCGTCATGGATTAGAGACATGGTATGGATCATTTCCACTGCACAGGCCGTCGGCATCGCCATCTCGACAGTACCTCCAGCTAGCTCACAGCCAGCAAGACACAGAATGGGGCGCAGCCGTTTCCCTCCAGCCAACAGTGAATAGTTCATCGCCTCATAGATTTTTTCGGGATAGACCACTTCAATTGACTGTTCGAGTGCCGCTTCGACTTGATTTTTACGTTCTGATAAGTAGCTCTTGAAATCGAAGTTTGTTTTGGCAATTTCATGCTCAAATATCTGATGTTGTTCGGGTTGAAGATTCTGTAATTCTTGTTCAAAAAATTGAGTATTCATTTTCCTCATATTATCTAGATATTTTTGCCGTTATTTGTAATTAGAGACAGATTTATTTCTATCTGCTCCCTAGCCCCACCGTTAACTTTCATGGTGTGAGGACTTCTGCAAAATATTAGCTGTTAGCCTACTTTAATCTGCAAGTAAATAATCTCAAGGATCGACCCACCGACCATCCGCTTTAATCAGATCGATCAGCTCTTCAACTCCATTCGCTTCGGGCACTTTTTTAATTTCTTCACGGCCACGGTACAGGGAAATATAACCAGGCTGTTTACCGACATAACCATAGTCTGCATCTGCCATTTCCCCTGGACCATTAACAATGCAGCCCATGACCGCAATATCCAAACCTGTCAAATGTTTAGTAGCTTCTCGCACCAGATGCAGTACTTCTTCCAGATTAAACAAAGTCCGACCACAAGATGGACACGCGATATACTCTACCATCGTTTTCCGCAGCCCCAACGCTTGCAAAATGCTGTAGCCAACGGGAATTTCTTTCTCTGGTGCTTCCGTCAAGGAAATGCGGATTGTGTCACCAATCCCATCCGTTAGAAGAGTAGCAATTCCGGCGGTAGATTTGATTCGACCATACTCACCATCACCCGCTTCGGTGACACCCAGATGTAAGGGGTATTCCATTCCTAGTTCGTTCATGCGCTTCACCATCAACCGATAAGCAGCAATCATGACAGGTACTCTAGAAGCTTTGAGAGAAATAATTAAGTTATGGAAGTTCAGGGATTCACAAATACGAATAAATTCTAAAGCAGATTGCACCATTCCTTCTGGAGTATCGCCATAAGTAAATAGCATTCGTTCGGATAGAGAACCATGATTTACACCAATCCGCATCGCTTTGCCCCGATCTCGCAGAGATACAATTAACGGCTCCAATGTTTCATGAATTTTCTCCCCAATTTCATCAAATTCAGCTTGAGTATATTGGGTGCGCTGGTCATTGGGCTTCTCAAATACATATAGCCCTGGATTAATCCGCACTTTATCTACATGCTTGGCAACTTCCAAAGCAATTTTCATCGCATTGTGGTGAACGTCGGCTACCAGGGGAACAACTTGGTAAGTCTCTGCAAGTTTTTGCTTGATTTGTGCCACTGCTTTGGCATGAGCCAAACTTGGTACTGTAACGCGAACGATCTCACAGCCGATAGCATGTAACCGACGAATTGCATCTACAGATGCATTTATATCTAAAGTATCTTCATTAATCATCGACTGTACTACCACCGGAAAACCACCACCAATAGTGATATCGCCAATCCTAACAGGACGAGTTTTTCGGCGGATAATAGTGCTAATTAAGCTTAGATCGGGAGTGGTTGGAGTTGAAAGAGTCTGCATAGTTTACTAAATTAATGGCTAATGACAAAAAAATGATGAGGAAGTGGTAGTTAAAAACTGTTTATACCACCAAGCAGAATTTTTCTGCTTGGTAAATAGCTCCTATTTACTACTGTTCGACTTTACAAGCTCATTGCAACAGCAGTAGTCTTGCGAACAAACACATCATTTCGGAATACTTTCACTTCTTTTTTGACTCGTTCGGCAATTTGTGAACTAGTCAAACCAAGATCTAATAGGGACTCTTCTGGAGTAGCATGTTCGACTAACCGATCGGGAACACCAATTCGAATAACTGGAATTACAATATAATTATCGAGTAAAGCTTCGGCAAGAGCAGAACCAAAACCACCAGTCGAACATCCTTCTTCTAGAGTGAACACGCGTCCAAATTTCGCAGCTAGCGGCAGAATTAAATCTTCATCCAAGGGCTTGGCAAAGCGGGCATCGATCACCGTGGTTTCGATACCTTGTGTACTTAACTCAGATGCGGCTTGAAGTGCGGGATAGACCATCGAACCATAAGCAACCATCAACACATCGTTGCCATGGCGCAGAATTTCTGCCTTACCAATTGGCAAGGGTTCCCAACCTTCTTCTTTCAAGGGAACACCGTAGCCATTACCGCGTGGATATCGCATCGCAATTGGACCCTTTGTATGATTGATTCCAGTTACAAGCATTCGCTGAAGTTCGGCTTCATCTCTGGGAGCCATCAATACTATATTTGGAATACAGCGTAGATAAGCGATATCATACATACCTTGATGAGTGGGTCCGTCAGCACCAACAATACCTGCTCGATCCATGCAGAAGAAGACAGGTAGATTTTGGATACAGACATCGTGGACGATCTGATCGTAGGCTCGTTGTAGGAAGGTTGAGTAGATAGTAATGACAGGGCGCATTCCCTCACTGGCCAAACCCGCTGCTAGTGTTACTGCATGTTGCTCGGCAATACCCACATCAAAGTATTGACCGGGTAGTTGCTTCTGGAGGATGTCTAATCCTGTCCCTGTGGACATAGCTGCGGTAATACCAATTACTTTCGGATTACTCTTAGCAATTTTCGTGAGGGTTTCACCAAACACCTTGGAGTAACTGGGGGATTTGGATTTGCTAGAAGCGATCGCCTTGCCTGTAGCTAGATCGAATGTGGATTGGGCATGGTAGCCGATCTGTTGTTGTTCGGCAATTTCATAGCCTTTACCTTTAACTGTTGTGACATGTACCAATACCGGACCTATTAGTTGATGTGCGTGAGAAAAAGCGGCAATTAATTCCTCTAGATTATGTCCATCAATTGGACCGATATAAGTGAAGCCTAGGTTCTCAAATATTGCTCTGCTTTTTGGTGCTAGCATGCATTTGATCCCTTGTTTGAGCTGATTCAATGCGGGAGTAGACTCTAGATGTGCCAGCGTTTCAAACTGCACCTCTAATTTTTGGAGTAAATCTACTGGAGTACTAAGATGTAGTTTATTCAGATGGCTCGAAAGTGCACCTACATTTTCCGAAATCGACATCTTGTTGTCATTGACTACAACTAATAAATTTGTGTTGGGTAAGGAGCCTGCATGATTAATGGCTTCTAAAGCCATACCACCTGTAAGCGAACCATCACCAATCACTGCCACCGTTTTAAAGTTTTCACCTTTAGTATCTCGCGCTAGAGCCATCCCTAAAGCTGCTGAGATACTGGTTGAAGCGTGACCTGCTCCAAAATGGTCGAATTGACTTTCACCACGATTTAGATAGCCAGAGATCCCATCTTTTTGGCGTAACGTGTGAAAACGGTGATAACGTCCCGTTAATAACTTGTGTGGATAGGCTTGATGACCTACATCCCAAATTACTTTATCGCAGCTTAGATCTAGAGTTTGATATAACCCTAGCGTAAGTTCTACCACCCCCAAACCCGAACCTAAATGACCGCCACTTTTAGCTACTGTTTGTAAGTGTTTTTCACGAATTTGACCCGCAATCTTTTGCAGTTCTAAAATTGATAGTCCGTGCAATTGATTTGGATGAGTGATGTCGCTCAGATTCATCTGATTTTTTCTCCTTTAAATAGGTCAGTTGTAATGACTTCGCCTTAATAGCTAGATCGGTCTAATTTAATCCATGGAATTACTTGTAAATGTGTTTTCCAAACTTTACATTAGCCATACTTCACATTAGCCATACTTCAATAGAATAGTACCAGTGACAACTAAGCCGATCGCTACCAGTTTCGTTAAATTCATTACGTCATCAAAAAACAATATTCCGACCAGAAAAGTGCCAACAGTTCCAATGCCCGTCCAAACCGCATACGATGTACCGATCGAAATATCTTTTTGAGCTGACCAAAGTAACCATCCACTGAGCAATGCAAATATAATTGCAATAGCTATACCGAAAAAGCTCTTATCAGGATATCGAGAAATTTTCAACCCAATCGGCCAACCAATTTCCGTAATTCCTGCTAATATCAGTAAGGTCCATGGCGTATTCATAGGTTCAATGTTTATCCCACTTTAAATGATTTAGTCTAATCTTTGGATAATATACTTTGCTAATCCAATTAAAATTTCCGAACTAGGGCGATTTCGATCTATTTGCTGAATGGCACATTGAATATAATAATTTGCTTTTTCCACGCATTCATCTATGCTATAAAAATCGATATAATTAATCTTTTCTAGCTTTGCATCAGTTCCAACATTCTTTCCAGTTCTTTCCATGGTACTGATTGCATCAAGAATATCATCAGTAATTTGATACGCAATGCCGATCGATTGAGAATATGTTTTCAAACTGGTTCGAGTTTGGCTATCAGCACCATTTAAAATTGAAATCATCTCAACACAAGCTTCTAACAACAAACCTGTTTTCATGAAATACATTTCATTAATCTCTTCCAAGCCACAATGATAATCGTTTGACTTACAATATTTTATATCTAAAGCTTGCCCTAATGGTAAACCTTGAGGTCCGATCACATCGGATAACAATCTGATAATTTCTAACAATACATCTGACGAACAAGCTTTTGTGTTCTTTATTAAGTGCAGGTATGACAATCCTAATAAGGCATCACCAGCTAGAATAGCTAAACTTTCGCCATTAGCTTTGTGATTTGCTAACTGCCCTCTTCGATAGTCACTATTATCCATAGCGGGTAAGTCGTCATGTATTAATGAAGCAGTATGTATCATTTCAATAGCACATGCTATTGATAATGCATTCTGCTCATGTCCACCGCAGTAATTATTTGAGGCAATACACAGAAGTGGTCTGATCCTTTTAGCCTTGGATAGTAAGGAATAGCTAATAGCAGTGCCAAGATGATTGTTATTAATAAATCCAAGGGATTTTTCTAACTCTATCTCGATCATTTCATTTTTGAGTTCTAGGAAGCTCAAAAACGATTTGACATCATTATTGCTGTAAGTAGTGGTCGTCATCATTTCACCTCTTAAAATATTAGTTGTTAATACTTAAAAATCCTTTGAACATCCGCTAAATTTGTTTTAGATCTCTATGGAAATAAATTACAATCTCATCCACACGTTACGACAGTTTTTCTGAACAAGTTTATGAATCATCAGTATGTAGAATATATCTCCAATAAAAACTAGCAAGTACAATATTTTAACTAAATTAGTAAGTGGATAAATGTCAAAGCTAATTACTTCAGAAATGTATTGCCACAAATTGATATATTCTAATGGCTTCACTGTTGTTACTGCCTCGATCAGAGTTGCTGCAAAAGCTAGAAAAGTCCCTATAAACTTAAAGATGGCAATGTACAGAGATTGACCTCCAAGTGTTTTTTGTCTAAAGTATTTATCAATGAATAAATATGTCATGAGTAGATTAACTCCGAAACCAGTATATTCACCTGCCGGATCGGATAAATTTATAAAAGAGAAGTATATCAGTCCAAAAGATGAAATCACCAGAAAAAACACGAACCATAAATAATTTACTTCCTTGTCTAAGTAGGTTGAAATAGTCTCTTTTGAATACTTGACAACAAGGAACATAATTACAAGGTCTACCAAAAACCACAAGATACTAAGTAGATGCATGTAGTCAGATCCAGGGTCTAAAATAAAGCCATATATAAACTCCCATACAATATTTGCCACTACTGCTATTAAAGGAATTGCTGATGTTTTATCTAAAATTGTCCTGGCAATTATTAAAATATAAGTTATTAACCAGCTTATTGCACAACCTGTACCAACTGTTATGACGAGAGGTGTATTCATTCAATTTCATTCCTTAATCTAAATCGTTCTAAAATAAGTTCCGACAATTATTAAAACATAAGTTATTAACCAGCTTATTGCACAACCTGTACCGACTGTTATAACGAGAGGTGTGTACATTCAATTTATTCCTTAATCACCTTAATTGCTTAATGAAATATTAACTTTATTGAAAGTAGGAGAATTACGCTTGCAAGATCTGTACACCCCATATATAAACGGGAGAGCACTAGCCCCATAAAACTCTGAATACCGTTTCTTCTGACTCTCATCATCGATCACAATTCCTTGTCCATGAACGAGTCTTTTTAGCCTGTTAGTGTGGTAGAGATTAATTGCTATACCTATCGGAATTTGATTTGATTTGTATTCGTCTGAAATCTGTGTGTCTATTTCAGTTAATTCCTTCCATCGAATTTTTGGAAATAAATGATGAACATTGTGGATATTAAAATTCAAAACTAAGGCTTGAATAAATTTGAGAGAATCTGGAAAAACTAAAGTATACGTATTCGCTTTTTCATATTCAGAAGATTTCTTTCTTGGGGACTGGCTAATATGGAAAGATTCATATACATGCTGAAATGCATCGAAAAATCTTAATGTATTAATCTGGAAGATAGATCCAATCGCGTAAAATATCAAACTCGCAGCATTCAAATAACACATAAGTGCTATAATTGCTAACTTGATTGCGATCACTGCTAACAAATTTGTCTTGTAAGATTTGTCTTTTAAGACCATATTTATTAATTTGTAAAACTGAATATAACTTATGATTGGTATATAGAAAAACTCCAAAAAAAATATAAATTTAGTTAAAATCTTACTATCATCATTGATAAATAAATTATTTGAAAATATTTCATTGTCTATCATCAATTGATGGTGTCTAGAGTGCAATATGCGTAACTCATTAAAGTCAAAGTAGATACTGTTGGAAACCCATCTGACAATCGTGAATTTTACTCTGTTTACTTTTTTTAATTCTCCAGCATTATAGTGAAAATAATCATGTAGTTTATACGCTCCAATTACTGACGAAACATATAATGGTATTATTCCAAGCGCATTGATAAATAAAATCTGGCTACTAAATAGAATAAATGCCAATAAGTATAATGGTAATAAAATGTATGCCATACTGCGCCTTATGGATTATTTGAATTTACTTATGGATTATTTGAATTTACTTATCGTACTCTTGAAATTAACTAAGTAATAATTACAATGATAAAACTTTTGAATCTATGGAACTTCCAGAAGTGGGAGAAATTATATCTTGAGCATCTCCCAAGTCTAAAATAGATGCAATTATTTTTTTCATTGAGTTTCTCGACATGTTATCGAGTAATTCTCTTTCTTCGTGCGTTAAACAATTTGATCGATCTTTAAGATCTTTGAGATGATTTAATAAAACTCCCATAATTTCTCGGCAAAATAATTCTTTTCCATATATATTTTCATACATAATTATCATATTAAAATTTCCATTAAGTTTATCTTCCTTGTAATCATCCAAATCATTCTCGAATTCAGATATTACTTCTAAATGCCACAGAGCATTAATTAGCTCGTCATTTCTTTCAATATTTAGTTCATTTATGATGATGATATGCAGCAATCGTACATCTGATGAACGCAGTTCTACAACTTCTTTTATATCTTGTGCATTGATATTTTTATATTTATTCCTAACTATCCTATTCTCAGCTCTGATATATTTTTCTCCCATTTCAATATATCCTTCTAACCCATTTTTTTTCAAGCCTAATGATGACATTAAATCCAAGAATTTACTTTTAATTGAATCTAATTGACTGAAGTAAGCTCCAGCATTTTGCTCGAACTTTTCTTGTCTACCATCTTCCGCCAGTCCATCTATTAAATACATTATGCTCTCTACTAAAGCAAGATTAATAGTTAATTTTACTTTATTTATATCACTGAAATTGCTAAGGCCATTAAGTGGGTAATATAGCTTGAATACGTACTTATCTAAAATTGTGTATATTCTATAGTAAGTACTAATTTTTACTGCTAGTAATTTACAAAAGATTTCTTGTTTACTTATTATTTTCATAATTTGTTATATCTATAAAATATGTAAATTTAAATAAGAACCTTAGATGCACAACCCATTTTAAATAATGTTAGATCGATGCCTTTAGTTGTTAAGAAGGAATCTAAAACTTGAGTAAGATAGCATGTTAAGACTGAGTTTCCTTTTACAAGTGGTTTGCAAAGAATTATTCTAAAACCTGTAGAAAACTATCATTTATTAGATTGGGGTAGATCTCAAATTGATATCAACTCAAAGCATCTTAAAGTGTCAATCTAGAATCCTTTTTATCATTTATTGACATATTCCATAACATGTCATAGTGCCTTTCCTGACACAATAGATTGCAACGCCTACTCCTTTCTCCCAATTCTACGTTTCCCTCGATCTCAAAAGATTAGAAATTGCTACAGACACCATAACAAGACAATTCTGTTCTATTTATCGATGCTCTGAAAAACATGGCTTAAGCTGTTCTCAAAATACAACGAAGTGGTATTGCATACAACAATAGAACATATCTGTCCTATTGTCAACCATCTTAAAAAGGAATATTGACCCAATATATTAATGCATTTGTACACTAACCGTGAAATAAAAGTCGAGCCAGATCTTCTGGTTTTAGCTCCGTGCAAGTCGTCTGGAGTTTAGAAACAGCAGCATCCATATGGCAAGTGTCCCACAGCATGATACAGGACAGCCTGTTACTTTACCCATAACTTGGCGTAAAAAGACAAAATATGCTTCACAACTTCAAGTACCTTTACCATCGAGTACCTTAAGCACGATTGGGCGTTCCTCAACTTGACTTACAACCGTCTGGACGGTATATTGGTTTGATAATAAATATACGCTATACCTTCCAGACGGTCATTGCGTTCGATCTAACGATTATTAGTATTTGAGGACTTATTAATAGTAGCCAAAGCTAAATTTCTTGAAACCACCACTTTTAACCATAATAGGGGACGAACTATGTCTAAAATTCACCATCTACTTTTGATCGGTGCAAATAAAGCGATGACTGTGAATGCTCATCTGTCTATAAAAATGTTGGTTAATGCACTCGCGATCGTCTTAATTGGCTGTATCGCCGTTCCCGCCGCAATCGCTCAACCAACTTCACCACCACCCCCCCAAACACCATCACCTCAATCTATGCCAGAACTACAACCAAGCAGCTATGTCGGTTTCGGCGGAGTAATTGGAATTCAAGGTAGCACTACTTCTTTATCACAAGGAACTTTTTCCATGCTTTCCAAGCATATTTTAACCAACAATCTAGCGATCCACTCTGACAGTACTATATTTGGTAGTTTAACTCCTTCTACATCTGTTGCTTTAACATTCAATCAATCAATTAGTAGCGATAGCTTGCCACTCGTTTTCACGCCATTTTTGGGTGCGGGTATTATGGCATACGATGAAAAGGGCATCAAAATTAGTCCTCTCATTACTGGTGGTGTCGATATTAGTACACCTACAAATTTGACATTAACAGTTCGAGCTAATGCCGGATTTGTGAGCGATCGTAAAGCTGATATCGGGGTACTTTTTGGCGTTGGATTTAACTATTAACCCGATCTGGAATTAGTTAAACTAAGCATCCACCGAATTAAAAAGTCATTGGAGAATTGTCCTGGTTGAAAATCTAAATTTCTCTATCCTTCCCACAGCCAGTTCGCCGATTTGAAGAAGGCAAAAGGAATTAAAGCCTTGAAGGGTAAAGAAGAGAGCAACTGTAGCAAACTGTCAAAATAGAGACAGTTGCAAAGGATGATAGAAATGGAAATAAGCTCAGAGCGGGTCGATGATATTCCATTGATTGTGGAAATGCTCAAGCAAATGAAAATAGCCAAGTGGATTGACCAACAACTCAAACAGCCACATGGCAATCATCAAGGTCTGAGTTATGGCCAATTGAGCGTAATACTGTTGATATATATCATTAGCCAGTCAGATCATCGATTGAGTGCAGCAGAAGCATGGGTAAACTCACATCGAAAAACATTGGAATTGAGCACTGGCTGGTCGATCGGGGCAAAAGATGTCACAGATGATAGGTTAGCTCGTGTAGTAGAAGAGTTCGGAAAACAAGCAGAGGCATGTCAAAAAATCGAACAGAAATTGGGACAGCATCTCATCCGAGCATACGAATTGCCAACAGAAGTGGGACGAGTAGATCCCACCAGTTATTCAGTACATCACGAACAAATTGAATCTGAAACTGACAGCCTATTGCGCTATGGACACTCCAAAGATCAACGGCCAGACCTGCTGCAATACCGTAGATTACCCAGACAACAGGAGGAAGAACCTGCTGTTGGGATCGGCTTTGAAGTTGAGTTAGGCAAGTTCTGGTTGAACCCAGAGACGAGCAAGTGGGTCACATGGCATGAGCGTTATCTAGTTGCTTACTCCCACATCTTTGCCACCGCTCAAATTCGTGGATTACACGAACGAATTGAGAAAGTTAAAGCATCATTGGAGCTGTTGGCACAGAAACCAGGAAATGATTTAGAGCTATTAAATACCAAAGTAGCTGCTATCCTCAAGCATCACCGAGTCAATCAGTTGTTACTGGTGACAACTGCCGCCCAAACTATTACTCACACTCGCTACATCAATAAGGGTCGCCCTACGGCTCACTCCCCCATGACTCAGGCGACTGAAATTCAACTTCAACTCCAGATCGCTTGTCAACCGAACGCTATTAAGGAAGCTGAACAATTGGCTGGCTGGCGGTTGTATGTCACTAACGCACCCGTTGAGCGTCTTAGTCTGAATGCGGCTATTGTTTATTACCGAGACCAATGGATCGTTGAACGCGGCTTTCATCGCTTCAAGCGTGGTCAGTTACCCGCTTTACCCATCTATTTCCAAAATCAAGACCGCATTGTTGGATTGATGTTTTTGCTCACTTTGGCTTTACGCCTGTTTACCTTAATGGAATTTGTCGTTCGACTGGCTTTAGCAACTGCTCAGGAAAAGTTATCTGGTCTTTATGATGGTAATCCTTTGCGAGCTACCGAGAGACCCTCTGCCGAGCAACTACTAAAGGCTTTTGACAACATTACGCTCTATTTGCTCCCTGATACTTCTCTTTTTGTTACCACCCTTTCTGCTCTTCATCGACAGATACTTTCTCTCCTCAAATTGCCAGAGTCCATTTATTACCTACATCTCAATCCCCATCAGACTTAATTCCTTTGTCTTCTTCAAAATCAGCGAACGGACTGAAACTAGTAAAGGAGTTGGTAGAACTCGGATTTAATATTCGCTATGTCCTAGCCGACAGCTTATATGGAGAAAGTCCAACTGCTGTACTAAGAGTATTGGAGAAATTAA
>ENA-OFCF01000178-OFCF01000178.1-metagenomes-genome-assembly--contig:-NODE-178-length-31281-cov-4.724300_pt1 | contig 31281 bp, 35 predicted proteins | sample MGYA00153387_OFCF01 | MGnify analysis MGYA00153387 | reverse complement strand
GTGGCGGTAGACCATGTCGTGGGGCAGGCCGAGAGCCACGCCGAGTTCGCGGATGTGCCGACCCTCGTGGGCACGTCGACCTTGTCCAGCACAACGGCAGGCGATACCTCGAATCCGAACACGGGCACGTCTGCCGACTGCGGCGTTCCCATCTTATGTAGGAACTGTCGTCCGCGCGCCAACCGGTCGGTGCCATTACCACTCGACGTCGAGGTAAGTCTCGGATAGAAGAATCCGCTCGCATCGGGCAACCAGCTCACCTCGTAACGCGTGCCGGACGTCGTGGTGAGCAGGTCCTCGACACCATCGCGCAGCACGGCACCGCTGACGGCATCCACCACGACGATCGCCGCCTTGCCATCGCCGCCGGCTGTCGTGCCCAGCGCGACTTAGCGACCGTCCCACGACGGCACGAACGCGCGAATCCGCGCGCCACCGCGGAGGCGCGCGAGCACGGAATCGGTGTACGCCGACTGGCTCTGCACCCACGCGCGCGTGTTCGCGGCCAGCGTATCCTCGAGCCATCGCAATGGATCGGGAACTACAACGCCATGCATCGTATCGGCAAAGGACACGAACTCCGCCGGTGCCGGCGGTGTCACGCCAGACGCGCGGACGACTGGCGGCAATGGCGCTGCACCGCGGCTCGCGGCATCATCGCGCGCCCGCGTGCACCCTGATGCCAGGAACAGCAGGGGCGCCAAGTGCGCGCCGATGTCAGCTGCGAGCCTGAGCGCCACGTGCACGTGCTCCATTGAGTGGTTCAGTGGTGAATCTGCGAAAGATGACGATCCAGTTTCGACGTTCGCCGACGAGGTCTCTGGCTAGCACTACAACCAACGCGCCCGACCTCCATCATTCTCGCCCCGACCTGGCCAACGATACGCGTGTGCAAGCGAAACTCTACCCGCAGCGCTCAACAGCCTCATGGCGCGGCGCACCGCTTGGAGTAGCGCCCCGCCGGTACCGCCGGGCATTATCACGTCCGATACGACCAGGCCGACCGCGGCAACCGAATTGAGGTACATGATCGCCGTCGTCATGTTCGGTGTATTGTGCCCCTCGAAACCCAACCGCTCCAGTGCGCCTTGCGTGTATTTCGGTGACAGTGCACTCAGTGTGTAGCACTGAGTGCATGGTCACCGAGATACACGTGCTACGACACCGCCCTCCCCTGAGATTCTGCCGACATCGGGCGCGGATCGCAGTTGTCGCCACGCGCCTGATTGCGTCGCTGCCCGGGATCTTCAGCGTCCCGCCAGTCGGTGTCGACGGCCGTGCGGACGCAGACTCGAACTCGGTACGCAACTTGCCCCTGGTAATAGGTTCACACACTACCGCCAGAACGACGGTCTTCCGGCGCGCGACTTGTAAGCGACAAGGGAGAACATGCACGGTACCGAGGCCAGCGTGATGGACGCTGCGCACGCCGCGCTCCGGACGGAGGGCGATTCACTGGTCGTCGTGATCGGTGGCGAATGGTCGTTCGAGCAGGCTCAGCCACGTCTCGATGCCTTGGTCGGCAGTGGCGCGATCAAAGAGGCAGGGGTGCGCAGGCTGACGTTCGATGCCACCGGAATCGGTCCATGGGACAGCAGTCTCATGATCTTTCTGGTGCAGTGTGAGCGCTTCTGCGACGAGCGCGGGCTCGAGTGTGACCGGACCGGGCTCCCTGAACGGATTCAGCGGCTCCTTGCGCTCGCGAATGCTGTCCCCGACAACGTGCAGCCCGATCCGCGCCCGCGCGCGTCGTTCGTGGCCCGTCTCGGTACTGCGGTGCTCGGCGGGTGGCATAATGTACTGACGACGATGACCTTCGTCGGTGAAGTCGCGCTGTCTTTCGCGGGCCTGTTCACGCGCAGAAACCACATGCGGTGGCGTCAATTCTGGGTCGTGGTGCAGATCAACGGTTCGGGGGCACTCCCGATCGTTACGCTGATCGCGCTGCTCATCGGTGTGATCATCGCCTTTCTCGGCGTGGTGGTGCTCGAGCGGTTTGGCGCGGGTTACTACGTGTCCTATCTCGTCGGCTTCGGGATGCTGCGTGAAATGGCAGCGCTGATGACGGGTATCATCATCGCCGGCCGCACCGGTGCGGCCTTCGCGGCCGAGTTGGGCACGATGAAGGTCACCGAGGAGATCGACGCCTACACGACGCTTGGTGTGTCGCCGATTGACCATCTCGTGCTGCCCCGCATTCTGGGCCTGTTCCTCATGATGCCCCTGCTCACGCTCTATGCCGATTTCGTCGGCATTGCGGGTGGCATGCTCGTGTCGCGGGCGCTGCTCGAGCTGTCGTACACCCAGTTCATGAACGGCCTGCTGGCAGCTGTCACGATCTCCGATGCACTCCTTGGCCTGCTCAAGGGCACCATCTTCGGACTGATTGTAGGTGTCGCGGGGTGCATGAAAGGCCTGCAGGGCGGCTCTGACGCGAGTGCGGTCGGGCGCGCCGCAACCGCCGCCGTCGTCCTTGGGATCACGCTCATCATTGCGGCCAACGCGGTCATCGACTGGCTCGCCGCCCTGCTGAACATATGAGCGACGAAACACCGGCAATCGAGGTCCGCGACCTGACCATGAGATACGGCGACCGCATCATCATGCAGGACATCAATTTCACCGTGGCGCGCGGCGAGGTGTTCGTGCTCATGGGCGGCAGCGGCAGCGGCAAGAGTACGCTGCTCAAGCATCTCATCGGTCTCAAGTCTCCCGCACAGGGGTCGATCCTGTTCGAAGGCGAGGCGTTCGACATCACCGACGACGCGGCGCGCAGCCGCGTGCTGCGCCGCATCGGTGTGCTGTACCAGAACGGTGCGCTCTGGAGCGGGCTCACACTGGCCGAGAACGTTGCGCTGCCGCTGGAGGAATTCACGGAGCTCGATGCACGGGCGATCGCCGAAACCGTGTCGTTCAAGCTCGCGCTGGTGGGACTGCGCGGCTTCGAGGAATTTTATCCGTCGGCCATCAGCGGTGGCATGCGCAAGCGTGCCGCGCTGGCACGTGCCATCGCACTCGATCCCGACGTGCTCTTCTTCGACGAGCCGTCGTCGGGGCTCGACCCGATCAGCGCGAGTCGGCTGGACGACCTGATTCTGGAGCTCAAGGCAAGCTTTGGCACGACCATCGTGATCGTGACCCACGATCTCGACAGTATCTTTCGCGTCGCCGACCGGGCGCTATTCCTCGATATCGACACGAAAACCGCGACGGCACTCGGCCCGCCGGCGGAGCTGCGCGATCATCCGCCCAACCCGCAGGTGCACCAGTTTCTCACCCGCAGCAGCCAAGGGGCTTCATGAGCATGCGCGCCAACCCGACCGCCATCGGATTCTTTCTGCTTGGTGGGCTGGTGATCGCGATCGCCGGTACGTTCGTGCTCGCGTCGCCGACCTGGTTTCAGGATCGCACGACGTTCATCAGTTTCTTCCCCGAGTCGGTGAACGGGCTCGCGAACGGTGCGCCCGTGAAGTTCCAGGGGGTGCCGGTCGGTCGCGTGACGGCGATCAACATCGAGATTGACCGGGTCGACGACTCGTTTCAGGTGCCCGTCGAGTACGAGATCGACCTGCCGCGTCTCACGACGCCGCGCGGCACGTTCGTGAATCTCTCCGACACGCTGGTGCTTCGGCAACAGGTCGCAAAGGGGCTCCGCGCACAGTTGCAGATGGAGAGCTTCGTGACCGGCGTGCTGTACCTCGAGCTCAGCTATCGGAGTGATTCCACGCCGCCCAAGCTCGAGAAACGACATACCGCGTGGCCAGAGATTCCGATCACTCCGTCGCTCATGGCGTCGATCGGGGGCGGTGCCGGCAGCCTTCTGGGCGAAGTGATGAAGATCATGAACCGGGTGAATGGCATGCTCGGTGACGTGAACGTGCGCGAGGTCAACGCGGCGGTGGTCCTATCGGCGAAAGCTGTTCAGCAGCTGGTCGAATCGCCCGAGCTCCGCGCAACGCTCAGGCAGATGCCCGGCGCCACGGCGCAGCTCAACAGCACGATGGCCGAGGCGCAGAAGTTGGCCCAGCGCGCCACGCGGGCGATCGACCCGATGCAGACCCAGGTCACGGGTGTGTCCACGGAGGCGATCTCCACGCTGCAAGCGCTGCGCAAGACGCTCGACGAGACACACGGACTGCTCTCGGCCGACACCGGGCCTGGCTATGAGCTCACCGGCGCGCTGAAGAGTCTACGCGAGGCCGCGGATGCACTGAAGGTCCTGATCACCGCGCTTGAACAGAATCCCGATATGCTGGTCCGCGGCAAGAAGCCGCCGCAGAACCGATGAGCCGGAGATGACCATGCGAATCCACGCCCGTATTGCCTGCTTGCTGACGCTCGTTGTTCCCGTCGCGCTCACCGGATGTTTCAAGCTCGCGCGCGAGTCGCCGACGCTGCAGTTGTACGTGCTCGGCGACGGGTCAGCGAGCGGACTGCCGACGCCGCCGGCCGGCGCGCCGTCGGCGGGGCGCGCGGCATTCCGTATCGGCCTAAGCCGCGTCGAGATGGCGTCGTATCTGTCCGTGCCCGCCATCATGATGCGGCGCGGCGCAAATGAGCTGATCGTCTCGCAGTTTCACCGATGGGGTGGGGATCTCGATCAGGGCGTCAACCGCGCGGTCGGCGCGTACCTCGCGAAATCGCCACGGATACGCTCCGTGGACGTCGCGCCATGGACAGCGCGCGCGCGGCACGACCTGCTGGTGCAGCTGCACGTCACGCGCTTCGAGGGCGTCGTCGCCGACTCCGCAGCGCGCGAGGGTCGCGTCCACGTGATGGCAGGCTGGGACATCATTCGTCCCTTCGACGGAACCGTGATGGTGCGGGGCAGCACTGACGATCGTGGCGGCGCGTTTCGCGTGGGTGACTATGCCGGTCTCGTGACCGGCCTCGATGCGGCGCTGTCGCGCGTGGCGCGAGACATCAGTGCATGCCTCGCGCGATTCCCCAACGATTCCACACCACCGGCGAGCTGCGAAACGTTTTAGGACGACTGGCACCGTCAATGCTGCGATCTGCGGTCGATTCGTGCAGGCGTTCGAGTGCCCTCGTCGGTTGTTCGCGCCAATCGGGAGTGCGCCGGCCGTGCGGAGCGCAGACTGGATCAGCCACCGTTCACCGATCCGGGATGTCGATTCGCCGAGTCGGCGACTGACCTGAATCGGGCAGCGTAGGCTGCAGCACATGCGCCCGGTCTTCCACGTCTCACACGGTGCACGCACGATCACACGTACTGCCGTACGCCTGATCGGAACGGCGTTCTGTGTATTCCTCGCAGTCTGCCCGACGTCCTCGCTCGCGCAGCCGGTCGCTGAGGCGTCGATGCACGGGATCGTCCTGTTGCCCAACGGTAAGCCAGCGCGCGATGTTCGTGTGGCACTGCTCGAGGCACCGAAGCAGGCGATGACCGACAGCCTCGGCCGATTTGTGCTTCGCACGACCTATTGCGGGTTGGCCACACTGGTGGCGCGACGGATTGCCTACGTTTCAGCGTCGATCGATCTCGTGATCCCGATCGGTTCATGGGGTCAGCGTCAATGCGCGTTCGTTGCCGACGCAGAGTCCATTCGTGTTCGTGGACTCTGACCTCAGGACGCGTTCTCAAGCACCACCGCCGCATTCCGCTTGAGCCCTGCCAGCTTCGCCCGCTTCATCGGCGACCTCCGGAATGCCGCGGTGAACGCCTCCTGATTCAAAGCCAGAATGTCCGTCGCCAGTGTCACCGCATCCTTCCCCGCGATGAAGTCCCGCGCTGCAAATGGCGACCTTTTAGCCAACTTCTGCGAGCACTTCACTTTCCACGGACAACAGCTCTGGGAGATGTGTCGGTACACCCGTTTTGAGATTGCGCTCGCGACGGGCGGCGGTACTCTGGACCGTGCCAGCGCCTGACTCGATCTGTGCGCCGCGGCTCCCGCCTCACGGCCCTTCGGTCAGCGGCCGCCAGGCGCGTGGACCGGCGTGACCGGCCGCCACACCCGCGGCGGGTGGCGCGGAGGACCTGGTGCAGATTTGCAACGGTGTGGCCGAGGCGCGGGTGAAGCTGGAGGGGATTCTGCGGAGACCGCGGGGATATCCGGCAGCCGTTGTCCGGCACTGGTTCGTCGCGACCTTTGTGATGGGACTGCCGCAGCAGACCTGCAACAGTAGACTTTGGTGATGATCACCGCACGGTTACCCGGAGCTGATTTGATTGACGCGGGTCTCGCCGATCTCACGGCGGGGTCCGTCACTATCGAGTCGCTGCTGGTCTCGATTGCAGCGCCAGGACTCCGCGACGCAGGGCTGGTCGTCGACCATCCCATCGCCGACGCCGAGGTGCAGCTGTACGCACTGTTGTCGGCGCGCGACGGCGCGGCGGCACACAGCCACTACAACGCACTGCTGCGACGCGTCACCAGCTTCCGACGCGCAGCCCAGTGCGCGAGGTAGCAGATCGCGAACGAATTCATGCGTTCATGACCGCGCTGGCGCGTCATGCTACCACCGGGGTGGGGCGAAGTGCAGGGCACGGTGTTCCATGTGATGCCCTTCGTGGAGGGCGACACGCTGCGCGATCGGCTGGACCGCGAGCAGCAGCTGCCGATCGACGACGCGGTGCGGCTCACGCGCGAGATCGCGAGCGCGCTCGATTACGCGCATCGCAAGGGCGTGATCCACCGCGACATCAAGCCCGAGAACATCTTGCTCCACGAGGGGCAGGCGCTGGTGGCCGACTTCGGCATCGCGCTCGCCGCGGCGACCACGACTACGGACCGGGTGGCGCTTAAGACGACTCGTGAGCGTGACCTCGCTGGCGAAGGGTGACGTTGTGAACTCGAGCATCGTCGGCCTGCCGCTCGGATACGCGGCGGGGCAGCTCTTGTACATGGCGATTGGCGACGACGCCTTGTTCAGCGTGGCGTTCGATCCCACCGCGGCGCGCGCCATGCATGATGCCAGTGTGATGTCGGTGGGCGCGTGAAATGCCGCGCTGAGCGCGACCGGCGAGCTGGTTTCTGCCAGCGGCGGAAGTGCCGCACGCGTGTTGTGGGTGAGTGCCGATGGACGAGCCGTGACGCCGATTCCCGGATTCGATTCGGTGATTCGCGCGGGTGATCCGCGACTGTCACCCGATGGATCGCAGCTCGCGTTTACGCGCGACGACGGCAATCGTAACGCCAGCATCGCGATGTAGACGTTCGCCAATGCGACCACCAGTCGTTTGGCCACGATTGGCATGCGACCTGAATGGACGCCAGACGGGACGCGGGTATTCTAGCAGATCTTGAACGGCCCCCTAGGCACACCCGCGCGGTGGCGCGCGCGCCGTGCCCTGAAAAATAGTCAACCGACCCCGATTGAAACTCCTATCCTCAAGCCTTGCCCGCTTCGATTTTTTATCCCGGCAAAGTCAGCATGAGTCTTGTTGACCAGAAAAGTGCGGTCTTGCGTAAGGCAGCGTGCTTTCCCGCAGGCTTTGTATCCTCTGCACATCTCTGCGTGAGTGTTGTATGCAGTTTGCCGTTGCGTTCACGGCATGGTAGAGCGAGGTCGCAGGGGCACACGTATTGCGTCCCGTTGCAAGCTCCTTCACTAGTGAGCGATACGACATGGCTGCTGTCTACGTTCGGAAACCGCGTGCAATCGCGCTCTGCGCTGCTATGCTCTTCTCGATCGGCTGTGATCGCCCGGCCGGCCCCACCGATCTCGACGACGCAGGGCGCGTCGCGGCGCGTGTAGGTTCAACCTCGAGTGGCGACCGCACATCGTTGTCGACGCAATGTGACGCTGACAACGCAGGTCTCACGCTTCCGCCCGGCTTTTGCGCCGTTGTCGTAGCACGCAACGTGGGTCGGGCCCGGCACATGGCGGTGCGCGGCAATGGAGATCTCTACGTCGCGATCGATCCGACTGCGGTCGGTGCAAAGGACGGCTACGTGCTCGCACTGCGGGACAACGATGGCGATGGACGCGCTGATGTACAGGCCAAATTCGGTAGTACCGGTGGCAACGGAATCGACATCCGCGGTAACTCGCTGTACTTCGCACCTGACGACCGCATCGAGCTATTCACGCTCCTTCCTGGCAAGCTCGTGCCGAGCACGCCACCCGTGATCCTGGTGAGCGGATTGGTGTCGAACGGTGATCATCACAGGAAGACGGTCAAGATCTCGCGCGACGGCGCCTCGATGTTCGTCAACATCGGCTCGCAGACCAATAGCTGCCAAGTACAGAATCGAGTCGACTTCTCGCGTGGTATCGATCCGTGTCCGGAACTTGTGGAGCGCGCAGGCGTGTGGCGATTCAGTGCAACACAGTCTGGACAGACACTGGCAAGCGGCATGCGCTACGCGACCGAGACACGCAACATGAACGCGTTGGCGGTCAATCCGGTCGACGGCAGGTTGTACGGAGCACAAAACGGGCGAGACCAGCTATTCGATAATTGGCCCACGTTCTTCACGCCCCGTGAGGATGCGCTTCTGCCGGGAGAGGAGTTGTTCTTGCTCGAGCCAGGAAAGCGCTATGGCTGGCCGTACTGCTACTGGGATGGCGTACGCCGCGAAAAAGTGTTGGCGCCCGAATATGGCGGTAACGGGGAGATCGTTGGACGCTGCAGTTCGCGCACGAATCCGATGGCCGACTATCCCGCACACTGGGCACCACTCGGCATGGACTTCTATTCCGGCGATCAGTTTCCCCAGCAGTATCGCGACGGACTGTTCATCGCCTTTCACGGCTCGCGCTTCGACGCGTCGTTACAGCCTGCAGGAGCTGGCTACAACGTCGTATTTCAGCAGTGGCGGGCTGGCAAGCCTATCGGGCAGTGGAAGGAGTTTGCGGGCGGTTTCGCTGGCGGCAACTTCTCTCCGAAAGGCGCCGCGCATCGACCGGTAGACGTGACCATGGCAAACGACGGCTCGCTCTTCATTTCGGACGATCAGCGCGGCTTCATCTATCGCATTCGCTACGTGGGCCACGGCAAAGGTCACAAGTCGGACGAGGATAAGGGCACGGATAAGAAGGGGAGAGGAGACACGAACTGATCCGCGCTTGCGGAACGGTCAGGTCGTGACACGCAGTGCTTCGTCGTTGAGTGCGGAGGCGGTGAGCAGCGAACGCGCGACCACTTCAGGAAACTCGTGAATCGGAATCTCCACGGCGCTGCCGGCATCTGTGTAAGTCGCAACATCGACACCACCGTGCCGGGCCCGGTGCCGCGCACGGTGGCCATCACGCGGTCTCCGACGCCGAATCGGTCGTATCGGTGGGAAACGGCCGCTTCAACGAGATCCTCCCGCTCTCCGATGGCCGTCGCCTCCTGACGCGCGTGAACGGCGGGGAGTCGGTGTCGATCACGCAGCGCATGTACTGGTGGACGCTCGGCGACACCGCGCGTACTGGTGGAGGCTTGGCGACACCGCGCGTACACTCCTCACGAATCCGAACGGCGCGTCCGCCAACGGACCGCGCCCGTCACCGGATGGCCGATGGGTGACGTACAGTGCCCTGTCCCGCGAGGTGCGCCATCTCAACATCGTGCCGCTCCCGGGGCCGGGGCCCGCGGTGCGCGTCGATCAGAATGGGGCGGGCCTCGCGGTGTGGCGACACGACGGGTGTGGGCTGCTGTTCGTCGAAAGACAGGATCTCACCGAAGTGATGCTGGCGTTCACCCCGAATCCGGTGGTGACGGCGACACGCCGGGTGATCGATGGCCATTCACCCTCGATGGCGCGACGCACGCCAACTTCGATGTCGGGCGAGACGGATCGCTGCTGTTGGTGCGCCCTGTGCGCCAGCCGCGCACGATCGTGATTCGCGATTTCGCCGAGCTGGTGCGGCAGCAGGTTTCCGGGTCTGGCAAGTGAACCAGAGAGGACAAGCCGTCCTCCGGATTTGAGAGGTCTCTGACTAGTGACTAATGTGGTCAGATGACGACCGTCTCGATCTCCGAACTCAAGGCGCGGCTGAGCGCGTTCCTCGACATCGTTCGCGAGGGCGACGAAGTGCTCGTCACCGATCGTGGACGACCCATCGCGCGACTGATGCCGGTGCAGCAGGCTGAGCACGATGAGGGGCGTCGCGAGATGCTCCTGCGCAGCGGAAGGCTCCGTGGGCCAACGAGCACGTTGTCTGGCGACTTCTTTGCCCGAGCTCGGCCGGCCGATGCCAACGGGCGCAGCCTGACCGCGTTGCTCGGGGGCAGCGTTCCCCGTCGATCGCGACAATGAAGCGGGGGGCGGGCGAGGCGCGGTGAGCGCATCGCCGCATCACCAGCGTCAGCTGACCTCGAATCGTCAGGTATCCACGCCGCGCTGCCGCAATTGCTGCGCGAGGGCCAGCGTGCGTCGTGCTGACGCTTCAATGTCGTCAACGATCGTGGAGACACTCGGCTCACTCGTGGTGACCGCCGCCGCCAATACGTCATTCATCCGCGTGTGCCACCCGTTCCCGCTCCGACGAGAGGCGGCCAGTACGTGGGCGCCGCGAGAACTCGGCCACGCAGATCGTCTACGTCGAGCATTGGTTTGCCGAGTTGCTGGCGAAGGTCAGGCAGTGACGCAGCGTCAACCTCGTCTGCGATGGTGTTCGCCTGAGCAGCGTCCCGCGGCTCGTCTGCGATGGTGCTCGCCTGAGCAGCGTCCCGCGGCTCGACAGCGGTGAGGCCGATGGCGTGTCGTACTCCGGATTCTGCACCCAGTGGATTGATCCCGCTCATCGAACGGCATAGACTTAGTCATACACCCTTAGTCCATATGCCATGATCACGGTCAACATACACGAAGCGAAGACGCAGCTGTCCAAGCTCGTCGAGCAGGCCGTCCGCGGCGAAGCGTTCGTCATCGCCAAGGCCGGCAAGCCCCTGGTGAAGGTCGCTGGCCTCGATGCGCCGACGGCGCCGCGGCGGGTGGGCTTTCTCGAAGGCGAGATCGTCGTGCCCAGGGACTTCGATCGCATGGGCGAGGCGGAGATCGCCGCGCTCTTCGGACTCGGCGAGTGAAGCTGCTGCTCGACACCCAGGTGCTGCTGTGGGCGGCGGGCAACTCCAAACGGCTCTCGGTCAGCGCGCGCACACTGCTGAACGATCCGACCAATGACCTCTGCTTCAGCGCGGCCAGCCTCTGGGAAATCACGATCAAGGCTTCGCTCGGCCGGAAGGACTTCCGTGTGGAGCCGCGCGTGCTACGCCGCGGGCTGCTGGATAACGGGTACCTGGAACTGCCGGTGACGAGTCAGCACGCGGTGAGTGTGGACGGGTTGCCCGATCTGCACCGGGATCCGTTCGATCGTCTGCTGCTGGCGCAGGCGCTCACTGAAGGCATCACGCTGGTGACGGCGGATGCGTTGCTCGCGACGTACCCGGGACCGATCCGAAAAATATGACGCCAGTGATCGATCGGCTCACCGCCGCGCTGTCCAACCGCTACCGCGTCGACCGCGAACTCGGCCAGGGCGGCATGGCGACGGTGTATCTCGCGCATGATCTAGCACGACCGGGATGTCGCGATCAAGGTGCTGCACCCGGATCTCGGTGCCGCGCTCGGCGGCGAAGGGTTCCTGAGCGAGATCCGCACCACGGCACGGCTGCAGCATCCGCACATTCTCCCGTTGCTCGACAGCGGCGAGGCCGACGGCCTGCTGTACTACGTGATGCCGCTCGTCACCGGCGAGACGCTGCGCGCGCGCTTGGAGCGTGAGCGACAATTTCCCATCGCGGACGCCGTGCTGATCGCACGCGAAGTGGCCGACGCACTGGGCTACGCGCATACGCTCGGCGTGATTCACCGCGACATCAAGCCGGAAAACATCCTGCTGCAGAACGGCCACGCACTCGTCGCCGATTTCGGCATTGCCCTCGCCGTGCAACACGCTGGCGGCCAGCGCATGACGCAGACAGGCCTGAGCCTCGGTACGCCGCAGTACATGTCGCCCGAGCAGGCGATGGGCGAACGCACCATCGATGCCCGCAGCGACATTTACGCGCTTGGCGCGGTGACGTACGAAATGCTCACCGGCGAACCACCGTTCACCGACGCGACGGTTCAAGCCATCGTGGCGCGCGTGCTCACCGAGAAGCCGCAGTCAATCCGCACGGTGCGCGACACCGTCCCGCTCGGTGCGGAACAGGCGGTGCTCCGCGCGCTGAGCAAGCTGCCCGCCGATCGCTTCGCCAGTGCGTTGGAGTTCGTCGCGGCGCTCACCGCGAACACGGCGGCGATGGACCGCCACGCGGTGTACGCACCGGCGGTGTCGGCATCGGCATCCGCGCATCGCAACCGAGGGCTACGAGCGATCGCCGCTGCACTGGCCGTCACCACCGAGCCACGGTGCAATCGCCCGCGCCCTCGTCAGCGCCTGACTGCGCAGCGTATCGCTCCCCACCGGTTGGATGACCGCCAGAGCGGTGAACTGTGCCTGCCAGCCATTCACATACGATGCGACACCCCAGAGCACCTCCCGGCAGACACGCAGCAGTTGCTCCGCATCGAGCGACTCGCGCATCATCGCGTAAAGCACAGTCTCAGGCCGTCCCTCGAGCGGTGCCGGTTCGATCGCGACGACCGCCATGCGAAGGGTATCCGCTCGTGCCTGTCGGCTACACGCCGCAAACAGGAACAGGCTGCACGCACGAACGAGATCACGGCGCATTGCAGGCAGTGTGAAGGATTGGGGCAGAGGCGACTCGATGGTGCGCAATGGGATCCATGATCCCGTTGACGAATCCGCCGCAGCGTCATGCGAGGGCGGATGTTCTCCCCACCAGCCGCGCCGGTGTCCGCGGGGTGTGCCACTCGCTCGCTCACCATCCCGCCGCGTCGCTAGTCGACGGCGCGCGCCCACCAGAGAAAGATTCCGGCGAACAGAAGATCGGGCGTTGCATTCACCGCCATCCCCACCGGCACTACTCCCGCGAAGCAGTATGCGAGGGTGACGGCAAAGAAGCCCAGCTTACCGAAACCGCTCACGACCACCAGTGCGCGATTGAACTGCGGCTGCAACGCGAGCCAGACGTAAACCCCTCCGAACAGCGCGATCGTATACGCGATCAGCGCTGCGAAATACGGCGGGACGGCAAGCGGCAAGAGCGGTGACGAAAACCCGAGTGCGGGCGACGCGAAGACGACGACGCCAAGGACGTTAAGCGCGACGGTTGCCCAAAGCGCAATACGAAGGACGCGATCCCGCGACATGTTGTCCGGAGGTGCGAGGGCTGGGTGGACCGGCTAGTGGCAAGCTAATTTGTCTCTTGGGGTCAGAGTCTTTGAGCGCTCAAGGACTCTGACCCCATGATGGATCGTGAACTCCGCAACAACGGTGGCCGCGTCCTGCAGCGCGTCGCCGGCGGTGAGACGCTCACGGTCACCATGGATGGGCACCCCATCGCCGATCTCCGCCCGATTCCGGGGCGCGGTCTCACGGCGGCCACGTTGCTGCAGCGGTGGCGCCGGCTGCCACCTGTCGACGCGCAGCAGCTCCGGGCTGACCTGGACCGCGTGTTGAACGCCTCACTGTGGGCCGACGGGTGAGTCACGCGCGCGGCATCCTCGATATCTATTTCATGGGGTCAGAGTCCATGATCGTTCAGAGACGCTGCCCCCATGACGTCATACCATGCGCGCCACGGCGCTCTACCTGCTCAAATTTTCCCGCACCACCGCCGCATTCCGCCTGAGCCCCGCCAACTTCGCCCGCTTCATCGGCGACTTCCGGAACGCCGCGATGAACGCGTCCTGATCGAGCGCGAGAATGTCCGTTGCCTGCGTCTCCGCGTCCTTCCCGGCGATGAACTTCCCGCGCCGCGAACGGCGAATCCGCAGCCAGCGTCTGCGAGAACTCCACGTTTAATGGACACACGCTCTGGGCGATGTGTCGGTATAACCGTTTCGAGATTCCTCTCGAAACCGGAGGACGGACTTGCGGGCGACGTGGCAGCGACAGCAGCGTGGAACTCGGCACTCTGCAAATTGCTCGCACTCGTCGATGTCGCGCGCTTGGGCCGTGCCCGGAAACGCATACGTGCGAAGCAGGTGCTGTGGAGGCGGATCGGCGCCGGCGCAGACTCGGGAGCAACCAACAGGCAACGATGCCCAAGGGGGGCGTTCTCGGCCCACGGCGCGGCTGCTCCGCCCACTACTCGGAGCATTCGTTTTCGTCGGCGGCCAGATGGCCGAAGTGCCCGTCACCGATCCAGTCGAGGTCGTGTCGGCCCAATCGATGATGTCGACGTGGTGCTCGCCGTCAGTGCACGTGATGCATAGCATCCGCTCCAGATGCGACCGATACCGCTGCGTGCCGCAACCAATGCACGATAAACGACGATCTTCCAGCATGCTCGTGCAGAGCCATGTGCGCGTTGCACGGAACTTGCCCTTCAACTGTGTCTCGAGATGAGCGGCCAAGGGTCACCATTGAATGAGTCACGAGGACGAGATCTAGGCACTGTTGAGCAATTGTCAGCAAGCCCTGAGTGACAATGACGACGCCGAGACTGTTGCGTGCTCTGCCGGCAATGGTGTTCTGATGCCTTCCATGTTGGCGGGCATTCGCAAGGAGTCCATGCACGAAGGCTATCTGCACACTCTAACCTGTCAGTGACGTTCGACGTCGACGAACTCGTCGTTGTTAATCATTCGGTTGCGTATGCTTGGACGCCTTGAGGGGCATGCAGATCATCCTCGCCAGCGGCGCAGAAAGCACCGAATCAAATCGCGAGATCTTCAGTTTTTCGCGCAGCACAAAATCTCAGAAGATTGGCCGCTACCTGTTCAAACAATGCTTGCGAACAACGGTGGTGGCCGTCTCTGCTCGACGGGCATGCACAGAGTTCCGGACTCGACACAGCGAGCGCGATGTTCACGGACACACGAACCAACCCGAAGGAGTTTCAGATGAGCAGCACAGCAGCGTCCGAAACAACAGGTGTGACGACGGACACCAAGACATTGATAGACCTAGAGACGAGATTCTGGCAGTCGATGGTTGACCAGGATACCGACTCTGCTTTGCAGTTGTTGCACGACCCAGCAATGATGGCGAGCTCGCACGGCGCGATGAAGTTTGACCATGCTGGCTACAGGAAGATGGCTGAGCATGGTTCCATGGTCGTGACCGCCTTTGCGCTGAGCGACATTGAAGTCGTGTTTGCCACAGAAACGACAGCCGTTCTGACCTACCGCGTGCGGCAGACGGTTGCGGCGCGTGCAGGCGTCAATATTAAGGGCAGCACCGTTCAGGACATGTCAGACACGTCGACTTGGGTGTACGTCGACGAGCGCTGGCAATGCGTCGTACACACCGAATCACAGATGGACGTGAAGCCTGTGACGTAGCTCCAAGCGTCCAGCACGAGATCAGCAACACAAAGCCTTGACCTGCTTTCGGACCGTGCCGCCGCGCCGGTTTCGCGTGCCAGCACGAACGCTACGGGAAGCAGTTACGAAGGTATGGGTGCCGCTAAAGCAGAAGCCGCTGATGGCGGCTGAATTGACGCGTGATCACGACGAACAAACGCGTGGCTGCACGTCTGGCTGCAACTGAGGCAGAGCGCAGCAGCGCACGCTCACCATTTACGGAAGCCCAAGGATCCAGGTCATGAGCTACATCGACGGATTTCTGATTCCCATCAAGGCTGGGAACAAGGAGGCCTATCGCGAGGTCGCGGCAAAGTCAGCCGCGCTCCTGAAGGAGTTCGGCGCCACACGCGTCGTGGAGTGCTGGGGCGATGCTTTGCCAGACGGCAAGGTCTCCGACTTCGCGCGTGTCGTGAACGCGGAGGACGAAGAGGTCGTCGTCTTGTCATGGATCGAGTGGCCGTCCAAGGCGGCGCGCGATACCGGCAGTGAGAAGTTCATGAACGATCCCCGCATGAAGGCGATGGGTGACATGCCCTTTGACGGAACACGAATGGTCTACAGCGGTTTTGAAATGCTGCTCGACGCATGATCTGCGGCATCCATGCCATTCGCGCTCGCATTCACTCCAAAGAAATTCATCATGAAAGATCACGACTGCAGAAGTGCTTCCGGCCGCTGTAACGAGGCGCTGGAGTTGAGGAGAGCGACGTGAGCGCAACGTACACCTTCGACATCTTTTGTACGCTTGACGGATACGGCTCGTACGGCCCAGATGGGGACTGGGGTGGGTACTGGGGTAAGCAAGGTTCCCAGCTGCTGAACCACCGCCTCGCATCGTTCGACGACAGGCAGCGAATGGTCTTCGGGGCCACCACGTTTCGACTGTTCGTGGAGATGCTGGCCGCGAGCACTGAAAAGTCCGACGTGCGCGACCCGTGGGTCACCCGGATGACGAACATGCCAGCGACGGTGGTGTCGTCCACGCTCACAAGTCCCGTGAACTGGCCAGACGCGACCGTCGTGAAGGGTGACGCGGTCGATATCGTCGCCAGACTCAAGCAGGAGTCGGACGTGCCGTTGCGCTCGCACGGCAGTATCTCGTTGAACCGAGCGCTAATGACCGCCGGTCTCGTTGACCTCATACGTGTAACGGTATTCCCGGTCATCTCGGGCAAGTCCGGTACCCAACCCGTCTTCAGCGGAGCGGCGGACTTCGACCTTGAGATTGTCGAGACCCGGACGCTCGACGGCAACATCCAGGAGCTGATCTACCGGCCCACGCTGCATGGGTGAGGCACGATGTCCCCACTCACCTTTCCCCGTTGATCCAAGGATTGATCATGAAGGTTCAAGCCTACATAACGTTTGGCGGTCGTTGCGAAGAAGCGCTGGAGTTCTACACGAAGTCTATCGGTGCCGAAGTCACTGGCCTGATGCGCTGGAAGGAGAGCCCTGAAGCAGACATGAAAGGGCCACCCGGCTGGGAAGAAAAAGTCATGAACGCCGCCTTTCGTATTGGCGAAAGCCAGCTGATGGCTGACGACGGCATGGGCGACAAGACAGCGGAGTTCAAGGGGATGACGCTGGCCATTGAGGTAGCGGACGACGCGGAAGCGAGACGTGTCTTCACGGCACTTGGTGAAGCCGGCAATGTGACGATGCCTTTGATGAAAACTTTCTGGACGTCTTCGTTCGGCATGCTGACCGACAAGTTCGGCGTGCCGTGGATGGTGAACGTCGCGGACGCCACGGCGGCGAGTACACCGCCATGAGCACAAACCCCCTCAAGCCCGCCGCGGAACTCGCCCAGCACAACGGCGTGCGTTTTCCGAACGAAAGTGCCGACTACCGGAAGGCACGCATCGCGCTTCTCGCCGATGAGATCGAGTTGCGGCGCCACATCGAGCGAGTGGCTGCGCAACGACGCGCGCTGCCGAACGGCGGGACCGTGCCGAAGGACTACGCCTTTACTGGCGAGGACGGCCCTGTCACGTTCTCGGGATTGTTTGGAGACAAGCAGACGCTGGCCGTCTACAGCTACATGTACGGACCGAAACGTGCGCGGCCGTGCCCGATGTGTACGTCGCTGATGGCCGCCTGGGACGGCGAATCACTCGATGTCGAACAGCGTATCGCGCTGGTTATGGTAGCGCGCTCACCCATCGAGCGACTCCTGGCTTTCAAGAAGGAGCGAGGCTGGCACCACCTCCGGCTGTATTCCGACATCGACGGCGAATTCACGCGTGACTACGTGAGCGCCGAAGACGCGGACGTACCGGCCTTCAATGTCTTCACCAGGCGCGACGGCAGCATGCGCCATTTCTGGAGCGGCGAGATGGGCGGCTCAACAGCCGATCCGGGCCAGGACCCGCGCGGCGCGCCCGACTTGATGCCGCTGTGGACGATTCTCGACAGCACACCCGATGGGCGCGGGAGCGACTGGTATCCCAAGCTTGACTATGGCAAAAACGGTGCGGCTCATGTCGTCTGAATGCCGCCTATTCAGGGGCGTTCAGCTCGTGATGTTACCGACCTTCATTCACGGCGGCGTCAGCATCCTTTCCGTAATGGTGTCCGGTCCACGTAGATGACGAATCCCTTGCGTCAAGACTTGTGGCGGGCGTGTCACGCACACGCGTCCCTGCTCATCATTCCTGTCGCTCGTTCTGCTGCCGTGACGATTACTACGTGCATTGATGGTACGTCATTACGCCGGAGCGAGTGAGCGAGAGTTTCTGGAGATGAATATGCCGGTGAGAAGGTGGCGGCTGTTCGCTCCCCCCACGGGAACCGCCGTTCCCACGGCCCTCGAGGCGCGCGAACGAGTCGGCGGGCACGCCGCCGCCCGCCAGTCGGTACTCGCGAGGTCGGCGATCGCGCCGGATACTCCATGGGCAGTCGACCCTCCCTGATGGAAATTCCTATCCTGAAATTCCTATCCTGAAATTCCTATCCTGACGGATCGACACGATGGTTTTCCTGGAGAGGCATGTGATGCAGCTGGTGGGGCACACACACTGACGACGACGAGCGTCGGGCGAGACAGCGAGGGGGTTCGCCAAGCTGCACTCGGCCTATGGTCTGACATGGTCCATTGCTTGCACTCCTAGGAGGGAAAGCGCAGAGGCGCTCATGGCGATCGTCTATCGTCTCATGGATCAACGTGTACACAGGGAGCAATTCTGATGGCGACCGATGCGAACGAGGAAGTTGTCTCCGCCATGAACGACTTGATCGAGACCTGCAAGGATGGTGAGAAGGGGTTTGCTGCGGCCGCAGAGCGTGCAGAGCGAGGCGACCTGAAGCAACTGTTCACGACGCTCTCCTCACAACGCGCCACGTTCACGCATGAGCTCGAAGTTCAGGTTGAACGCTTCGGTGGCAAGCCTGCGGATTTAGGACATGTGGCGGCAATTGTTCATCGAGGCTGGCTGGCAGTCAAGTCGGGCGTCAAGGACGACACCGACGGAGCCATCCTCGACGAATGCGAACGCGGAGAGGATTTTGCGGCGAAGGCGTACGCTGATGTACTCGGGAAGTCACTGCCTGGTGATCTGCGTCCCCTGATTTTACGACAGGCGGATGATGTGCGAGCGGCTCACGCGCAAGTCCGCGACCTTCGCGGACAACGGCACGATGCTCAAGAGAGCCCTGCGGCGTAACATGGGGCTCGACCGCTGATCCGGATCCACGGAGCGAGCCGCGCGATGACGATTGCCGTCGTCACGCGGCTCGCTGGTTTCGCTTGGCTGAGTCACAATGGCTGATGTGCGCTCGAAATCGGTCATGTTCTGAAGTGTGCACGCTGCGGAATCAGCTCAGGTGCGCAACAACCCAGCGCTCATGCGTCCGATGCTCGGGAGCGTCGCTCGGTTCGTGAGTCGCAGTTGACGCTTGATTTGCCGAACGCCTAGTTCGAGCCCGCTCGCGGTTCTCGAGACCCGGCATGAATGCGCGCTGACTCAATAGGACAGATCGGGCCGTTGCAAACCACTGCTCCCCACAGACGCGGACGAGTCTCGACCGGCTGTCTTTTTGTCTGCCTTGCATCCTGTCAAACTGGGGAATTTCGCTTTGCAGAAAATGCCAAATACGTGTTGGGACTTCCGCATACAGCTCCTACAGTCTGAGACCATGACCTCTGTTCGTCCAGCACCCGCGCCTGCTGCCGCTGTGGAGACATTTACTGCGCGCTACGATGCAGTGCGGCTCGCCACCGAACAGCTGTGTACGCCGCTCGTCACTGAAGACTACGTAGTGAGCAGCATGCCGGACGTGTCACCCACAAAATGGCACCTCGCGCATACCAGCTGGTTCTTCGAGACTTTCGTCCTCGCGCCGCACCTCGACACGTATCGCACCCCCAATGAGCGCTACGCCTTCCTGTTCAACTCGTACTATGTGCAAGCGGGTGAGCGGCACTGCCGGGCCCAGCGGGGCCTGATCACGCGTCCCACCGTTCAGGAAGTGTACGCTTACCGCGCGCATGTCGACATCCACATGCGCGAGTTGCTCGCCCGCATTGACGGTGACCCCGACCATCCGGCCACGGCGCTGGTTGAGCTCGGGTTGCACCATGAGCAGCAGCATCAGGAACTGCTGGTCACTGACATCAAGCACGTGCTCTGGACCAACCCCATGCGGCCGGCGTATCGCCACGACCTGCATGTTGCCGCTGCGGCAACGCCGCAAGGGTGGACCACGCTCGAAGGCGGCGTGCAGTGGGTCGGCTACGATGGACACGACTTTCACTTCGACAACGAGAAGCCGGCGCACCGTACCTTCGTGCAGCCCACCGCCATCGCGAACCGGCTCATCACCAACGCCGAGTACGCCGAGTTCATCGCCGACGGCGGCTATCGCCGTCCGGAGCTGTGGCTGAGCCGCGGCTGGGGCATGGTGCAGGAATCCCGGTGGACGGCTCCTCTGTACTGGGAACGCATCGCCGGCGAATGGCAGGAGTTCACGCTCGGCGGACTGGCTCCCATCGGGGAGCATGTACCCGTGACCCATGTGAGCTATTTCGAGGCGGATGCCTACGCCCGCTGGGCCGGCATGCGCCTTCCCACCGAATTCGAGTGGGAACTGCTCGCCCGCTCCAGTTGCCACGATCGCCCATTGTCCGGTCGCTTCGTCGAGGCAGCGCATTTCCACCCGGGCAGTGATGCCTCGCCGGGCGTGCAACAGTTGTTCGGCGACGCGTGGCAGTGGACGCAGAGCGCATATACCGCCTACCCGGGATACCGCGCCGCCAGCGATGCACTCGGCGAGTACAACGGCAAGTGGATGAGCGACCAGTGGGTGTTGCGTGGTGCATCGTGCGCCACCCCCACCAGCCATGCCCGTCTCACGTACCGCAACTTCTTTCCCAGCGATGCGCGATGGCAGTTCACCGCCATCCGTCTTGCGCAGGATGTCAAATGACCGCATTGCCGTACTTGTCCAGCGCCCGGCACGACGACACGCTTTCAGCATCATTGCGCCGCGGAGTGCTCGACGGACTGAGCGCTTCACCGAAGACGCTCCCGGCCGCGCTGTTTTACGACGCGCGCGGTGCCGCGCTGTTCGAGGAGATCACGCAGCTTCCCGAGTACTATCTCACGCGTAGCGAGCATGAGATTCTCGAAAGGCACGCAGCCGACCTTGCATTGCTCGTGGGGCCGAATGCGGCACTCATCGAGTTCGGCAGCGGTGCTGCCATCAAGGTGCGCTATCTGCTCTCGGCGCTCACCAGCGCCGCCGCGTACGTCCCGATGGATGTGTCGCGCGAGCAACTCTACGCAGTCGCTGCCGAGCGCTCGCTGGAATTTCCCGACGTTCCTATCATGCCCGTGTGGGCTGACTACCACGAGCCGTTCACGCTCCCGGAACTCGACCCGGATGTACGCCGCGTCGGCTTTTTCCCGGGATCCACCATCGGCAATATCGAGCCGGACCAAGCCAGCGACTTTCTGTCACGCATTCGCGAGACCATCGGCGACACCGGTGGCCTCATCCTCGGCGTTGATCGCCGCAAGGATCCACGCATCCTGCACGCCGCCTACAACGACAAGGCCGGCGTGACGGCAGAGTTCAACCTGAACGTGCTCTCGCACCTCAATCGCGAATACGACGCCACCTTCTCGAAGGCCGCATTCCGGCACCGCGCGTTCTTCAACGATTCCGCCAGTCGTATCGAGATGCATCTCGAATCGGTGACCGCGCAGCATGTACGTGTCGCCGGTCAATCGGTGCACTTCGCCGTGGGCGAAACGGTGCGCACCGAATACTCCTACAAGTACGACCGCAAGATGCTCGACGCCGTGGTGAGCGCCGGCGGCTTCAAAGTGGTCGAGCTGTTCACCGATGAACGTCAGTGGTTCTGGCTCGCGTGGCTCGAACCGAAGTGAGCGGCGTCCTCTTTTTCGAGACAGGCACCAGATGAAGGCAATGCTCAACGACACCCTGATCGCCGAATCCAGTAATACGGTGGTTGTGGAAGGCAATCACTATTTTCCGCAGTCCTCACTTGTGCGCGAACATTTCGTGGAGAGCACGCTGCACACCCGCTGCCCGTGGAAGGGCGAGGCGAGCTACTACACCGTGCGTGTCGATGGCCAGGATCACGCCAATGTCGCGTGGTACTATCCCACGCCGATGAAGGGCGCCGAGTCGGTCAGTGATCGGGTGGCGTTCTGGAAGAACGTGAAGGTCGTGGCATGATCGTGAACGCTGCCATCATCGGCAGCGGGCAGGCAGGGCCCGCGCTCGCCACGGCGCTTGCCGCGGATGGTGAGTCGGTGGTGCTGTTCGAGGCAGCGCGACTGGGGGGTACCTGCGTCAATAGCGGGTGCACGCCCACCAAGACGCTGCGCAAGAGCGCGCGCGTGGCCTACCTCGCGCGGCGCGCGGCGGAATTCGGCGTCGACGTTGGTCCCGTCACGGTGAATTTCCGCGCGGCGATGGAGCGCATGGAGCGCATCGTCACGGCCTCGCGCGACGGGCTGGGAAAATGGATCAGCGGCACACAGGGTGTGACCTTGGTGCGCGAGCATGCGCAGCTTCAGGGACGTGACGACAGCGGCACATTCATCATTCGCGCCGGTGACACCACGTATCACGCGGATCGTGTGTACCTGAACGTAGGTACGCACGCCGCGCTCCCGCCGGTGCACGGACTCACCGAATGCGCGCCACTCGTCAACGATTCCATTCTCGAGTTGCGCGAGCGACCGGCGCATCTGGTCATCCTGGGCGGCAGCTACATCGGCCTGGAATTCGGGCAGATCTTCCGTCGGCTTGGCAGCGACGTGACCATCATCGAGGGCGCTCCCACCGTCGTGGCGCGCGAAGATGCCGACGTCAGTGCGCGACTCGTCACGCTGCTCACCGACGAGGGGATCACGATTGTCTGCGGCGCGTCCGTGACGGATATCAGCGGGACCTCAGGGCACAATGTCACCCTCTCCGGGACACGGAGCACCCCGGTGATCGACGGCCAGACTCCCGTCGCCACGCCCTTCAGCGTGAGCGGCTCACACCTGCTCGTTGCCACCGGCCGCCGCCCGAACAGTGCGGAACTCGGGCTCGAGAGCGTCGGTGTGCGCATCGACGCGCAGGGGTACATCCCCGTGAATGGTGCGCTCGAGACCAACGTCCCCGGGATCTTTGCCCTCGGCGATGTGAACCGACGTGGGGCCTTCACGCACACGAGCTATCAGGATCACGAGATCGTCATCGCCAACCGTCGCGGCGGCACTCGCACCGCTGATGGACGCGTGACCACCTACGCGCTCTACACCGATCCACCGCTCGGTCGTGTGGGGCTCTCGGAGACGGAAGCGCGCTCGCTGATGCCGAAGGGTCGCACCTTCCTGATGGCCGCGCACGACATGAAGTTCGTGAGCCGTGCGAAGGAAGAGAGCGAGACCAGCGGTGTGATCAAGGTGCTCGTGGACGCTGACACACACCGCTTCGCTGGTGTCACCCTGCTGGGTATCGGCGGCGACGAGATCGTGCAGATCATCGGTGTGCTGATGGAGGCCGATGCGCCGTACGAAGCGCTGCGCGACTTTCTGCCGGTGCATCCCACGGTCACGGAGTTTTTCCCCACCGTGCTCAAGAAGCTCGCCCCGCTGGTGTGAGTCCGGCTCCGGCCACGTTGCGTGGCCCAGGACGCTACTGCACCACTGCCTGAAACCGTTGTGCGCGGAAGTTCAGTGTGCCGGTGCCGTGGTTCGTGGCGAAGCCCGCCGGTGATGACGACGGGCCGATCACCATCGAACAACTCCTGTCACACGTGTCGGGGCTGCAGCGAGAAGCCGGCGATCACTGGAGTTCGAACGAGTTTCCGACCGAAGCCGAGTTGAAGAAGCTCTACGCCGATCGTCAGGCTGCCTTTGCGCCGAGTGTGCGGTGGAAATACTCGAATCTGGCATTCGCCGTCGCGGGCCTGGTCGTCGAGCAGATCACCGGTCAGAAGTGGGCCGACTACATCGAACGAAATGTCTTCACGCCCCTCGGTATGTCCGAGTCGAGCGTGGACAAGAACGTGCCTGGCCTCACTGTGCCGTATGGACGTCGCATGCCCGATGGGACTCGCGCGATTATTCCGTTCATCGATGCACGTGGCATGGCTGCGGCGACGGGTGCGACCTCCACCGTGACTGATCTGGCGAAGTTCGTGTCGGCACAATTTCGACGCGGACCACGCGGCGGTGCGCAGATCGTGAGCAGTGGCTCGTGGCGCGAGATGCATCGCGTGCGCGGTGGACGAAACGTGGGTGAACGGCACCGGGTTGGGCTTCGATATTCGCCGTATCAACAATCGTTCGTGGGTTGGGCACAGCGGCGGGTATCTCGGCAACACGACACAGACGTTGTTTCAGCTCGACGACAAGGTCGGCGTGATCGTGCTGACGAACACGAATGATTCCAATGCGGGAGACATCGCGCGCCAGCTGCTGGTGACGGTTGGCGCTGCCGTGGCCAAGGCCGCCACGCCAAAGCCGGTGGCGGTGGCGTGGGATTCCACCTGGTCGCGATTCGCCGGCCTGTATCGCGGTGCATGGGGCGACGAGCAGGTGGTGCTGCTGAACAAGAAGCTGGTGCTGATCACGCCCAACGGTTCGAACGTGGATACGCCGGTGGAGCTCGTGCCGCTCGGTGGCGGACGCTTCCGGTATACGGCGCCAACCGGTGGCGCCGAAATCGGCGAAGTGGTGCGTTTCATCGAGGAGGGCGGGCAGGTCACGCGGATTTACACCGGCGACGGGTTTGCAGTGCGCGTGAAGCAGTAGCCGACGTGCGTATTAACATCGCAGGCTTCCTCGTGGACGATAGGTGACCGGACCGGAACTGCTCGCGCATGTGCCTGCGCCATCCGTCAGCGCGCCCGAACCAGCGGCGGCACGCGGCGCACATCCGCGCGGCCTCTGGCACCTCGTCGTCACCGAGGGCTGGGAGCGGTTCTCGTATGACCGGCAGCCGCACCCTGCATCGGGTCCGCACGGACGCGCGGCGCCATCCGCGTTAATCGGCCCAGCTCTGGCTCCGTTTCTATCGCCTGACTTCGCAGATGGCCGCTCAGGACAAGTACAGCGGCCATCTGTGCTTGTTTGAGCCTGTAGCTCCGTCCATAGTTGGGAAATTCCGTCCTTGCTGACTCGTGCAGTAATTGGTTCGTAGCATTATTTTGCATCCATGCCGACTCGCCCCGATGGACGACGTGTGGATGCCGCGGCGCAAGCGCATGTGCGGCGGTCGGCTGTGAAAGCGGTGCGCGCCGGGATGACGCAGACGGCTGCCGGTCCCACGTTCGGCGTGAGCGTGCGGGCGGTGAACAAGTGGATGGCGGTGGACAAGACCGGTGGGGTGCGCGCCTTGGCCGCGAAACAGCGCGGCCGCCCGGTGGGCGCGGGGCGGTTGTCCACCGCGCATGCCGCGAAGATTCGGCAACAGATCCTCGACAAGATGCCCGATCAATTGAAGCTGGGCTTCTACTTGTGGACGCGTGCTGCGGTCGTGGCGCTGATTGGGCGCGGATACCAGGTGGTCGTGTCCCTCACCACTGTTGGCCGGTACCTGAAGGCGTGGGGCTTCAGTGTGCAGAAGCCGGTACGCCGCGCCTACGAGCGGAACGACGCGGCGATCGCCCGGTGGCTGAAGACGGAATACCCCGCCATCGGGCGCGGCGCGAAACGTGAGAAGGCCACGGTCTATTGGGGCGATGCAATGGGCCTGCGCAGTGATCACGTTACGGGCACCAGCTGTGCGTTGGTCGGCCAGACGCCAGTCGTCCGCGCCACGGGCCAGCGCTTCGGCTGCAGTATGATCTCGGCGATCACCAATCGCGGCCATCTCGTGTTCCGCGTGTTTCACGGCACATTCCGCGCGCCGATCTTTATCGACCTCATGCGGCGTTTACGCCTGCAGAGCACGGGGAAGGTGTACCTCATCGTCGACGGCCACCCCACGCATCGGTCGAAGGTGGCGAAGATGTTTGTCACCGCCAACACGAAAGACGTCCGCTTGATCCAACTCCCCGGGTACTGCCTCGAACTCAACCCGGACGAGTTGTTGAATCAGGACGTGAAAACCAACGCACTCGGCAAAAGCCGGCCCCGAACTCGCCACGAGATGATGACCGCCGTGCGCCGCCATCTCTTTCGGCGACAGAAGCAACCGCAGGTGATCAAAAACTTGCTTCACGAAAAGCACGTGCGCTACGCGGCGTGACCGGACTACGCATTATTGTCCGGCGTCCTCAGTATCTGGATCGATTCGGAAGGCACGCACGGCACGGCTATCGCATGACGCACAAACGCCTTACGCTATACTGGAATATTCGCGCAACGTAATCCCCACCAACGCACCGAGCCTATGTCACGTCGCGCGCTCATCCCGCTTCTGCTTCTTTCGCTCTGTGCACGCGCCGGCGCGCAGGACGCGCCCGCCAGGCCCGCGCTGAACATCCCTGCCCCGGTTGCCGGTGCGGCGCCGGTGACCGTCGAGCGCATCACCGTGCACGGCGCATCGCTCGAGGGTAACCTCGAGGGCGACTCGCCAGACCGTGGTGTCATCGTGTACCTGCCGCCGAGATACGCGAAGGACAAGGGCAAGCGATATCCGGTGGTGTATGCGCTGCATGGCTATTCGATCAATAATGAGACATGGAGTACGGAGATCAAGACGCCGCAAACTGTGGAAGGCGCGTTCGCCACGGGGACGCGCGAGATGATCGTGGTGCTGGCCGATGCACAGACGCTGCACAACGGATCGATGTACTCGAACTCCGTGACCACTGGCAACTGGGAAGACTTCATCTCCCGCGATCTCGTGGCGTACGTCGACGGCCACTACCGGACCATTGCGAACCGGATGAGTCGTGGCATTGCAGGCCATTCCATGGGCGGCTACGGGACGGTGCGCATCGCGATGCGTCACCCCGAAGTCTTCTCGTCGTTCTATGCAATGAGCCCGTGCTGCATGGGCGCGCGTGGTGCACCGTCGGCAGACGCGGGAAAGGAGATCGAGGCGGCTGTGGCGGCGGGCCAGACGGGCCAGAGCTCCGCGCTTGACTTTCAAGCGCGGACCGCGCTGGCCTCGGCGGCGGCGTGGTCGCCGAACCCGAAGACCCCACCGTTCTTTCTCGACCTTCCCACGAAGGATGGCGTCGAGCAGCCATCGGTGCTCGCGCGGTGGGCAGCGAATGCACCGCTCGCGATGGTGGACCAGTACGTTTCCAATCTGAGAAAGTACACAGCCATCGGCCTCGATGTCGGCGACCGCGACGGGCTACGGATCAACACCGCCGAATTGCATCGCATGCTCGACGCCTACGGCATTGCTAACAGCTTCGAGCAATATCCGGGCGACCACGTGAGTGCGGTGGCGGACCGAATGCAGAATCATGTGCTTCCGTTCTTCGGAAAGAATCTTGTGTTCGACGTCAAACGCTGATGCGGGGACGCTTCGCGTGGGCGCTCGTGCTGCTGGGATGCTTACCTTCCCTCGCGCAGGGAGTGAAGAAACTCCGGCCGTCGCGCAGTTGATCGTGCAGCAAATCCATCGACCAGCAGTCGTTGATCGCGGTGGGGACCGCCAGCGGCTGTCCTGCACCTGCTCGTCATCGACGGCGGCTTCCGGCCGGACGGCACCTTCGTCACCTGGCCCGCCCACGACACCGCACGACTGACGGAGGCGTTCCGCCGCGCCGTGCTGCGGCTCTTCGTGCGCTTGGCGTTGTTCGACGTGGAGCAGGTCGCCGGGATGCTGACGTGGCCGCACTCCGGGTTCCACTTGCAGACCGCCGTCTGGGTGCCCGAGGACGATCGCGCCTTCGCCACCCGGCTCGCGCGGTACTGCGCGCGGACTCCCGTCGCGCTCGAGCGGCTGACCTACGACCGAGCCGCCAAGGCGGTGACGTACCGGTCGGACCAGTCCGATGGGCCAACGGCCGGCACCGAGACCGGAGACCCGCTGGAGTTCCTGGCCCGAGTGCTGGTGCCGCACGGCAGGGATGCGCGCAGCGGGGGGCGACTGCCCGGTCACACCATCCTTCTGGTCAGCCACATTCTGGATCAGAAGAGTCCTGGTTCGAGCCCAGGAGGGGCAATAGATGAGGACCCGGCCGCCGAAATAGGCGGCCGGGTTTTCGTTTTTCCGGGTGGCATGCCGCCACCAGCGGTGGCTTAGGCGCCAGTTTTCTCTGATGATGCCGCCGGCCACCGTCCTTTCCGCGAGCGTCCCAGTCCGCGATGCGGTTCTCACCGTACTCCGTTCACACAGGGGGCGACTGGCGGCTATGTGTGGTGTCCGAGACTTGCTGCTTTTCGGCTCGATGGCGCGCGATGAAACGACGGAGACCAGCGACGGCGATCTGATCGTGGAGTTCGACCCGAACCGGATCACGTTGCCCACGTTCCGCGACTTCACGGACGACTTTGGGGCACTGCTGGGGCGTCGGGTCGATGTCGTCTCGCTGAAAAGGCTCACCCCGAGATTGCAGGCGCAGGTCGAAGCCGAGGCGGTCCGCGTTGCGTGATCCGCGGGTCGACCTCGAGCGGATTGTCATCTGCGCCGAACGGGTGCTCGACTACACTGACGCGCTGACGTTCGAGGCGTTCGTTGCCGATGGATTGCGATACGACGCGACGCTGCGGAATCTCGAGATCATGGGTGAGGCCGCGAAACGAGTGGCCGATGCAGTGCGTGAGCGGTTCCCGGAGGTACCGTGGTCCGCGTTGCGTGAGCTCGTGGAATGTCTTCTACCCTTCGGGCGGACAACACCCGTTCAGAAGACCTCGCGCCGCACGAACACACCAGCGCTGGCGTTGACGCGTGGATTCGGGCCCGCCTCGTCGAAATTCACGGCGAGCCCGAATTGCGTCCCGCGCACGTCTGCCCCGATGCGCGTCCACTGATAGCTCCGGATATGCTGACGCGCGTCGAACGCATTGAGCGCTTGTAGCGCGAGATAGAGTCGTGGCCGTCCTATCTCTCCTCGCGAATATCGCAGGATAGAGAAAATCGAGTATGACGGGTCGCTCTGCAGGTTCACGCGCGGCGCAACGAGAACGAACCAGTTTCTCCCCGGCCTGACGTACTGAATCCCCGCCGTCGGACTCACGCCTGGGGCCGTCCCATAAAAGGCGCCCGCGGTGAGGCGGAAACCGGCACCAGGCGCGAAAGTCAGCAGGGTTTGCGCTGCCAGGTCGCCGTCCTGTGCGTCGTTGTAGAACATGCTCAGTGTGTTCTGGTGGAAGACGCCCCAACGCGACCCCGGTGCGAAGGGCTTGTTGAGCACGAGGTTGGCGGTGCTGTACGCGTTACCGACCATCACCTCTACCGGCACGGGGGCCGATGCCTGGCGCGATGCGCCGGAAGGTTCGCGCTCTCCAGTCGTCGTCGGCGCTTGCGCGTGCGCGGTGGCACTCAGCGCGAACAATGGCAGCAGAATGAGGGTGAGTCGGTGCAGGGGCATGAAAATGACGATAATCGGTGGGCGGCAGGAGCAGTCTGCCCACCGAAGATTCGTTGGGCGCGGACGACGTGGCGCGCTGCCGACACGAGTACACGGCAGACTGGCTGTACGTTTGCGCGTCTCGCCACGGGTTCAGCGCGGCAGCCCACAGTCGTCTCAGTCACACATTGCTCTGGTCAGTCACATTCTGGATCAGAAGAGTGATGGTTCGAGCCCAGGAGGGGCAATACGAAGGAGCACAACGACTTTCGGCACTCCTGACGGGGTGCCGTTTGTCGTTCTCGGCGGGGTCAGGGTAACCCGCGAGTACCCTGCGCCCGGCTGGTCGGCGTCGTATCGGTGCGTATCGGTGGCAGTGCACTCATCGCCGGCAATCGATGGTGATGGTGACAGTCAGAATGAAGGCGCGCTGCTGACAGCCGCCAAACCTCCATACGGTGCGACTGGATCTTGCGATAGCGAAGGCACGACGACGGTGGTCGATCGTGTACGGCACGTGCTGCGAGACGAGGATGAATCTCACGATACGGGAACCAGGGGCAAACTCGGCGCCGGACGCCCCCTACTTCAACACGGCGCGCAAAGGCAGCGTCGCGGAGTGGTACACGTACTTCAGCGAGCAGTACAAACGCACATCAAACAAGCGCTACCTCTCCTTGCCCACAGGTAACCACGACTCGCCGCGGATCGCGAACCGGGCCCGCACCGACGCAGCGCAATTGAAGGTGGCGATGACCTTCCTGTTGACGCAGCCCGGCGTTCATCCGCACCCTCCTCGCCGAATGCGCCTAAGCGCAAAGCTACCCGACCGGCCGCGCGCGAAAGCTCGCCCTCCCACAATACCTCGGCTACCATGACATCGCCCGGCCCCACGCAGGGATCAAGGGCTTGACACCTCAGCAGGAGCTCGCGACGCTGTGAACAACCTCTTGATCAACAACAGCCAACGCTCGCTCGGGAGAGCAGGATGACCAGACGCTTCCGCCTGTTGCTCGCCATCGCCGCAGCCCCGGCTGCTGTATTGGCGCAGCCACCGTCACCGGCCTGGACGCAGCCCGCACTCGGCGCGCGTAGTGCACCGATCGTCGAGTCGTCCGGTTGGCGGTTTCGGGACCTGAACCGGAACGGCACCCTCGACCCATATGAAGACTGGCGGCGGACGCCCGGCGCTCGCGCCCGCGATCTCGTGTCGCGCATGACGCTCGAGGAGAAAGCGGGGGCGATGATGCACGGAACGGCGCGCATCGCGGGACCGATGGGCATGGTGGGCGTGGGCGCGGCGTATGACACCGCGGCCGCTCGCGCGCTCATTGACGGCGCGAAGGTGTCAAGCATGATCACGCGCATGGGCGGCGACCCCACATCGCTCGCCGCGCAGGGGAACGCACTACAGGAGATTGCCGAGCGGACGCGCCTCGGCATTCCCGTCACGATCAGTTCCGATCCGCGCCACCACTTCCAGTACGTGCTCGGCGCAAGTGCGCCCACTGCTCAGTTTTCGCAGTGGCCGGAACCACTCGGCCTCGCGGCCACGCGTGACGCGGCACTCGTGCGGCGCTTTGGGGACGTGGCGCGACAGGAGTACAGAGCGGTGGGCATCCACATGGCCCTCTCGCCGCAGGCCGATCTCGCGACGGAGCCGCGGTGGAGCCGCATCAACGGGACGTTCGGCGAGGATGCCGCGCTGGCCAGCCGCATGGTGCGGGCGTACGTCGAGGGATTTCAGCACCACGCCCGCGGTCTGGACATCGCCGGCGTGGCGGTGGTGGTGAAGCACTGGGTGGGGTACGGCGCCGCGCGCGACGGTTGGGACAGCCACAGCTACTACGGTAGCCTCGCGACGTTTCCCGGCGGCAACCTCGCGTATCACACGCGTGCGTTCGTTGGCGCGTTCGAGGCCAACGTCGCCGGGGTGATGCCGACGTATTCCATCCTCGACGGCGCCACCTGGCGCGGCAAGCCTCTCGAGCCGGTGGGCGC
>ENA-OFCF01000177-OFCF01000177.1-metagenomes-genome-assembly--contig:-NODE-177-length-31449-cov-17.038542_pt1 | contig 31449 bp, 25 predicted proteins | sample MGYA00153387_OFCF01 | MGnify analysis MGYA00153387 | reverse complement strand
ACACAAACTTCCTCTACACCTTCTCTCATTGCTAAAGGCTGCTGCTTCAAGATAGTAATAATGTCATCACTTTTATGAGAATCGATAACTTCCAACAAAGAGCTTTTATCTAGATCTGTTAAAATTGTGGCAAAATTTCCTTGTCCTTTTTTTCTGGCAAATTCATCTAAACTTAATCGTTTAGGTAGCCCCCAGTCTTTTTTTTGACTGAGCAACTTTATGAAAAATATCTTGGATAGCGTCTTCACTCATCTTTTCATTCTCACTTACTTGCTTAACCGTTAATTCTCTAACCTTGTCATATATGTATTGTTGGTATCTGTTTGTTTGTCTCTGCTTCTTGTTCACCCAAGATAAAGGTTCGGTCGGCGATGTTTGACAGTTGGGACAATAAAATTGGCGACGCGGCACTTTTAGATATACTAACTGACCGAAAATAGATAAATCCCTAACTAAAATTGGACGAGTTTGATGTGTCTTGCAAATATATTCGTTACAGTTAGGGCAATTAATTCCATCATTAATTAACTGTAACTTGAGAATAATAGCATCTAACGTATTTGAATAGCTGTCAACAACCGCATTAGGCAGATTTAGCAAAGTATCTAGGTGAAAATCCATATTTGGAAATAGAATAAAATTCCGCTATCGCTACATTTTACCCCATTTTCACCATATTAGCGGGAGAGCCAAATATGCTTTGGAACCAGCAGCGGAAGCTACATTTTGTGCCCGTTCATACGGGTTCAGACCTGGCAGAAGCTGTCATGATGTTCAACAAAAAATCTTTAGTAATCTCAATAGCAATGCTAATGGAATTACGAAAAGAATATTGGAATTAGACATCGAAAAATGTTTCGACAAGATTGACCATAAATTCTTAATGCAATCTGTCCAACTACCCAAAGCAGCAAAATCTGGACTCTTCAAAGCAATTAAAGCTGGGGTGAGAGGAGAGTTTCCCTCATCCGAGTCTGGAACACCTCAAGGCGGTGTCATTAGTCCTCTTCTAGCAAATTTAGTCCTTCATGAATTAGAAGACCTGGGTATCAAGTACACCAAAAGTGGAAAGGAAAAAAGGGGGCAAACACGCGGATTCCGTTATGCGGATGATGTCGTGTACATCTTGCAGCCCAATGAAGATGCGGGTGCCTTCCGAGTACGTATAGATGATTTCTTGGCATCAAGAGGTCTGAAAGTCAAAGAAGCCAAAACCAAACTAGTACATAGTACAGATGGTTTCGACTTCCTTGGGTGGCATCTAAAAGTTAAACCCAATGGTAAGTTCCTCTCAACTCCCAGTCTAGCGAGCTATCGCCAGATTAAGGACAGAGTGAAAGAAACAATGAAGGATAATCGATTTAATCTAGAACGAAGAATCACTAAATGCGGATTAATCGTTCGAGGTTGGAGAAATTATCATAAATTTTGTGACATTTTTGAGTTACATCATATCGATGGCGACTGTTTGAATCAGAAGCGAACGAATATGGAAATACTCCATCGGGGATGCCACCAGCACCAATCTATTCATAGAGAAGTGCGAGTTAGAAAGGCAGTTAACGCTGTCCGAGTAGCTGTAAACTAGGAGCGTAGTGAAGGGAAACTTTCACGCTACGTTCTGAAGGAGAGGTGTCCCGTGGCAACACGGGCATCGACTCTAATGGAGGTGCGGGGTTTAATAGCCCCCATCGACCCAACTCAGAGTCTAAGAGAGGTCGAAAACTCTTAGTAAGTCCGAGGTAACAAAGACCGAACTCTCTGGAGGGTAGAGGATGGATGAAAAATGTAATGAGACAGATAGATGTCAACATACCTCTGACCGAAACGCCAGATGCTCTATTTGGGGAAACCCCTGTTCCCGCACTGGCTCAGGAATAGCAGACTTCATCTGGATCCGATCCGAAAGACAAAAGTGACAAAGAAACTTAATCCCAAGATAAGTTAGATGGTGATAGCAATATCAACAAACCGGAACGAGGAGACAATTAGAATCATTGGGGCAATAAATTCTTTTTCGACTTTGACTGTCTCCGTGATGCTATGGAGCATATTTTAAAACTTGCGTCCTAACACACATGGCGATTGCTATGAATGAGTCTTTGTACTCAAAATATTATCAAAGCTTCATTGATTTTAAAGCAGCGATTTCTACCTGTATTAATTCCATCCAGATTCCCTACCAAATCTTCTCTTTGCAAAATCTGGGACTACTCAAGAATCTCTATAATGTTTTGAGTATACTCGCCGCCAAAATTGGTATGGGTAAATTATTTGCTAAATGTCCCAATGTGGCTTTTAATAATAATCTTGTGAATACAAAGCACAATCAGGTGTCCGTGCCGAGTTGTTAATTTGACTGATGAGCGACAGCATATTCTCCAGTTCTTCTGTAATGCTTGTCGCCGCTATTATCTTCTCCCTACCCCACATTCTTAATTATTTCGATTGTCCAAACAGCGGAATGTGGGATCTAAGATGCTGAAGTGATGTTTTATAAGTGTCTCAGTCAGTGACTTTCAGCTTTGGCGTGCTATTTTATCTGAATTCTGTGTTTTTCCCTATTAATCTACTGCGCCCAAAAAACTTACTAACTCTTGCAATTTATCCCAAGCCACACCACTATTCAATACTGCTGTTGCCAGCTCTATCCCTTGCTGATGTTCGCCGATAGGTACGAGATTAGCCATTTGGAGTGCTAATCCAGCATTAATAGCCACCACATCTCGTTGAGCGGGAGTGCCTTTACCTTGAAGCACTGCGGTGAGGATCGCCGCATTTTCCGCCACATCGCCACCTGCTAGAGCAGTAATCGGCGCGGGAGTAATGCCTAGCTCTAGCGGATCGATACTGGTGAGTTTGACCTCACCATTAGTTAAGATGGCGAGATCTGTCGCATCGCCCAAACCAGCCTCATCCAAACGTTCGCGACCGTGTAACACGATCGCTTGTTGAGTACCGAGGATACCTGCTGCTTGGGCAATAACTTCGAGCAGATGGGGGGTAAATACGCCGATAATTTGTCCCGTAGGGCGCAGTGGATTGACGAGCGGCCCGATCAGATTAAATACCGTCCGAATCTTCAATGCTTGGCGGAGCGGAGCTACTGCTTTCATTGCGGGATGCCAGCCCGGTGCAAATAAGAAGGTAATGCCAACTGTGTCTAAAGCGGCAGATACGCGGGCTGAGGGGGCTGTTAATTTTACACCGAGTGATTCTAATACATCGGCAGAACCGACTCGGCTGGATACCGATCGACTTCCATGTTTGGCAACTTTTGCGCCTGCTGCGGCGGCTACAAATGCCACTGCGGTGGAGATATTGAAGGTGGATGCACCATCCCCACCAGTGCCGCAGGTGTCGATTACGGGAGTGGGATATGCGATCGCTGGGGCTTGTAATACCTGAGCCATGCCCGCGAGTTCTGGCGCGGTAATTTTCTTGGCTTCGAGTGCGGCTAAAATCGCTCCAGACAGTACAGGTGGGATATCACCATCGAGCCATCCCTGCATTAGGATTTTTGATTGCGCTTGAGTGAGCGATCGCTTTTCGAGTAATTGCTGAAGTAGCTGCGACCAAGTTGCGGGTTCGGTAAGGGTAAGCATGAGGATTTGGGTTAAATTAATAACAGGGTTGTCGAATTGAGGTATGAACGCGATCGAGTGAAAAACGTAATTGTAGTCTGTTAAAGTTGTTGCTTAGTCCCTTTACCCCACCCCAGCCCTCCCCTTATAAAGGGGAGGGAGCATGAGCCTCCCCCTTTATAAGGGGGGGTAGGGGGGGTAGAGCAACAGAGAAAACGGAACAAGTTAAACCCAGACGATCGATCGAGATTACACTCTGACCAAGAAAGTGTCTAAATACTTAGTGAGAGTGTCATAATCATTAACTGCGGCGATCGCTCCGACATGACCATCGGGACGGACGAGGAACATTTGTCCATCGCGCCCCAGTTGACGATCGCTATCTCCATCCATTGGTTGAATTGTCGCAACCTTGATCGTCGATCGGAATTGACCGACGATCTGATAAGCTCGTTCGACGACCTCACTGTCTTTAGTCCGTAGTAGCAGCGTCCAGTGGTGAATCGAGATTAATCGGTGTAGATTTGCCCATTGTCCATCGCCAGATACTACTGGGACATTGGGGATGCGATCGCCTGCATGTAGTGACCCACTACCCTTTTGCTGCCAAGCTAACGGGCTACTGCGGTACTCCATGCCCAGGTCGCTGAGTGTATACTCTAGCAAGCGTCTCACTGGCTTGAGCGACAATCCGATCGGCATGAACGTTTCCATCAATCGGATCTTAGGATATGATTGCGGTTGCTCCAGCACGTTCGAGTTGTTAGCTTCGATGATGGTGTGGGCGTTGGCGCGTTGTTCGATCGTATAAGTATCCAACAGACCGGATTTTGCTTCACCGTGCTCGACTGCGGCTAATTTCCAGGCGAGGTTAAATGCACCTCGGAGTCCCGTATTCATCCCATGCCCGCCGATCGGTGCCCAAGCATGAGCCGCATCCCCGACTAGCAGCACGCGACCTTTGTTGAAGGTCGCAGCAATCCGATTCTGAAAGCGGGCGCGACTGAGCCAAACGGGTTCGGTTAGCTCTAGCTCCAATTCCGGCATGTAAGTAACCGCAGCCACTAAGTCGCGCATTTCTGCCAAGGTGGGCGGTTCTTTGCGATCGGGAGTGGGATCGCTAGCAAACGCACAGAAGCGGTAACTATTGTTTGGCATCGGAAACCCCAGCATGGAAACGTGCTCTTTCACAAAGAAATAGCCGTGAGTAGTGGATTTTGGAAACCGCCAAGTTGGTCTGGCATTGACCTGAAGTGTTTGTAAGTTCGCCACGCGCTCTCCTTCAAACGGAATCTGTGCTGCTTCACGGATCGCACTCCGAGTTCCTTCGCAGCCTACTACCCATTGTGTCGCGATGGTTTCCTCCTCTCCCTGGGCAGTTCGGACGGTGACTTCAGCTCCATCGTCATGTGAATGAAGTCCAATTGCTTCAGTTTCCCACTCGATTTCAACTCCTAGATCGGATAATGACTCCGCTAGTAGACGCTCTGTATCATGCTGTTCGATACAGAGGGGATTTGGGTAGTCCGTCTTGGTGGAAACATATTCAAGACCGCCGATATTGCGACCGTTTATATAAATATGAGTGCTCTGTAGTCGATGAGCAAATGCCAAAAACTTGTCGATTACGCCCAGCTCTGCTAGTGCTTCTTGGGAGCGCGCCCAGATCACGCCAGCTCGTGCTTGTCGTTTTGTGGCAGTGGCTCGATCGATAATCCGCACGGACAGGGAAAGTAACGTTAATTCGATCGCCAGCATCAAACCAACAGGGCCAGCACCGACAATTAATACTTGAGGTTGAGATGGATTAGACATGGTAATTTGCTCGCGATTCAAAATTATAAAGATTATTGATGGTTGGAAGTTTGGGGTTGACTGGCAATTCCAAATTCGGAAATTCTGGAGAAATGCGACATTGATTTGCCCTCACCCCAGCCCTCTCCCAAGTTTGGGAGAGGGAGCAAGAAACTGTGCTTTTCTTCTCCGGCTCCCTTTCTCCCAGAATTGGGAGAAGGGGTTGGGGGATGAGGGCAAACCAGTGTCGCATTCCTCCAACTGATTTTGAATTTGCAATTGCTGGGGATCGACCCTCATAAATTCAGCAACTAAACGCTCGATCGATAACCCCTTGCGATCGAGATTACACCCGCACCAAGAAAGTGTCTAAATACTGAACTAGAGTGTCGTAATCGTTAACTGCACCAATCAGTCCGACATGACCATCTGGACGCACGAGGAGCATCTGTCCATCTCGCCCCAGTTGACGATCGCTATCCCGATCCATTGGTTGAATTGTCGTCACCTTGATCGTCGATCGGTATTGACCGACGATCTGATAAGCTCGTTCGACTACCTCACTGTCTTTAGTCCGCAGTAGCAGCGTCCAGTGGTGAATCGAGATTAATCGGTGCAGATTTGCCCATTGCCCCTCACCAGATACTACTGGGACATTGGGGATGCGATCGCCTGCATGTAGTGACCCACTAACCTTCTGCTGCAATGATAACGGGCTATTGCGGTACTCCATGCCGAGGTCGCTGAGTGTGAACTCCATCAAGCGTTTCACTGGCTTGAGCGACAATCCGAACGGCATGAACGTTTCCATCAGCCGGAGCTTAGTAGCTGATGGTGGCTGCTCGACGATGTTCATCCGGTTGGCATCGACGATCGTTTGGGCGTTGGCGCGTTGTTCGATCGTATAAGTATCCAACAAACAGGATTTGGCTTCACCCCGCTCGACTGCGGCTAATTTCCAGCCGAGGTTAAATGCGCCTCGGAGTCCTGTATTCATCCCATGTCCGCCGATCGGTGCCCAAGAATGAGCCGCATCCCCGACTAGCAGCACGCGACCTTTGTTGAGGGTAGCAGCAATCCGATTCTGAAAGCGGGCGCGACTGAGCCAAACGGGTTCGGATAGCTCTAGCTGCAATTCAGGTATACAGGCAGCCGCAGCCGTTAAGTCGCGCATTTCTGCCAAGGTGGGCGGTGTTTTGCGCTCTGGGCTGGGGTCGGTAGTAAATGTAAAGAAACGGTAAGTGTCTCCGGGCACGGGAATACTCATGATTGAGACTTGCTCGGCCAGAAAGAAATAGCCTTGAGAAGTGGATTTTGGAAACCGCCAAGTTGGTTTGGCATTGACCTGAACTGCTTGCAAGTTTACCGCAGGCTCTCCTTCAAACGGAATCTGCGCTGCTTCACGGATCGGACTCCGACTTCCTTCGCAGCCTACTAGCCATTGAGTTTCGATCGTTTCCTCCTTGCCATTAGCAGCCCGCACAGTGACTTCAGCACCATTGTCATGCGTGCGAACCTCAATTGCGTCAGTTTCCCACTCAACCTCCACTCCTAGATCGGATAATGACTCAGCTAAGAAGCGTTCGGTATCGTGCTGTTCGATCGTCATCGGGAAAGGGTAGTCACTCTTGATATGACCAAACTCGAACCCGCTTAATTTCTTACCCTTTGCATACACATCAAAGTTGTGCATTTTATGTGAGTGTTTCAAAAACTTGTCGATTACTCCTAGCTCTGCCAGTGCTTCTTGGGCACGCGACCAGATCACACAGGCTCTCACTTGTCGTTTTGTTTCAGAGGCTCGATCGATAATCCGAACCGACAGTGAAAGTAACGTTAATTCGATCGCCAGCATCAAACCAGTAGGGCCAGCGCCGACAATTAACACTTGATGTTGAGATGGATTAGACATAGTAATTTTCTCGCGATTTAAAATTATAAAGATTATTTATGGTTGTAAATTTAGGGTCGATCCTAAGAGTCGTTTCCCCCTTTTGAAGCTACGGTGTATGCACAAGTCGGATAGACTTCGGCTGAGATGGTGTTACCCCCCAACCCCCCCTTATAAAGGGGGGGCTTTTCCGGCTCCCTCCCCTTTATAAGGAGAGGGCTGGGGTGAGGTAACGGGACTACGATACCAACGACTTGTCGCCTTTTTAAGGGGGGCTAGGGGGGATTTTCTAGGGGTTATCTTGCGGCAGAATTTCTGCCAGCTTGCAGTAGGAGAAAATGAAACAAAACCAATACACTTACAGCTAGACCAGCAGTTATCCAAAACACACCCTGCATACCCCATACGCCAGCAAAGATACCTGCCATGAGTGGCCCTAATCCTATCCCCAGCGATTGCACGCTGACATTGACTGCCATAAATCCAGCTCGCGTATCGTCGATCGCGAGTTTTGCCAAGATCTCTTGGCTAGAAGGTATTGCCAGACCCAAAGCCGCCCCAAATAAGATACTCGGAACGAACAGCAGCCCTGCGCTAGTGATGAACGGAATCATCGCTAGCGCGATCGCAGCGATCGCAAAAGCTACTTTAATTAGCGTTATTTCTGATGTGTTCCGCGTTAACCTTCCCAACTGCGAAGCCACCAACCCTAACGAGACTGACATACTGGCTAAAATCAAACCAATGAACAATCCCGAAGCCCCAAAATTAACTCCTGCTAGAATCGGGATGTAAGTTATAAACGGCCCAGATTGAATCAGAAACATCGAACCGACTACTAACAGCAATCCCAGTACTGTGGAATTGTTAATACTCTGCCAGACCTTTTGCAGATAAAGCTTGAGATTGCTATTTTGGATACCACTGGATGGTCGGGGCAGCTTGAGCACCATCAACACCAGCATCAACAAGGGAAAGGCGAGCGTGGCTAGCAAAAAGGGATATCGCCAACTAAAACCCGCTAGCACTCCACCGAGAATCGGATAAATCGCCGTGCTGGCACCGATCGCGCTCACGCTAATCGACATTGCCAGTGTTAAGGCTTTGCCGCGATAGATCGTACTAATCAGCGTCAGGGAGATTAAATTTAAGCTAGCAGAACCTAAACCTTGGAGAAATCGCCACCCAATTAGAGTTTGAAAATCGCCAGCGAAGGCACAGGAGCCTCCAGCGATCGCAAACAGTAACAACGAAGGAATTAACACTTTTTTAACCCCGATCCGATCGGCGACAATGCCTAAAATGGGCGTTGCAATGCCGATGGGCAGAAAATAAGCCGCCATTACTAATTGGATTTCACTAGGTGAGACAGCAAAAATTTTCGATAATTCTGGGAGGATCGGGCCAATTGTTGGCCCACCCATAATCTCTAGTAAAGTTAGGCTGACGATGATATAAAAATTCCGATCGTGCAGCGGATTTTTGGTGCTGGTAAATTGGGATAATTCATCACTTTGACTATCTAGATCTGAAATTGGCCGATCTTTCATTGGTTTACTTTTTATGACAAGCTGAGATGGTGTTCCCCCCCCAACCCCCCCTTATAAAGGGGAGGGCTGGGGTGGGGTAACGGGACTACGATCGATTCAAAGAATTGATATTAAATCTTCATCCTTTAACCCGACTGGCAAATGTTCGGGGCCATGAAACACAATATTGTCCGCCCATTTAATGGCTCGATCGACTAAATGCAATTTCGGCAAGCGGTTAATCAGGATATTTAGGGAAATCTGAGCTTCAGCGCGAGCTAGTTCCGCACCCAGACAAAAGTGAATACCACCACCAAAACCACAGTGTCCATTGTTCTGACGCTGAATATCGAGTTCATCGGCTCGATCGAAACGTCTGGGATCGCGGTTAGCAGCACCGAGCATCAAGCCCAAACTGTCACCTCGGCGAATCAGCTTGCCGCCAATTTCCACGTCTTCATAAGCCCACCGCGATAACATCTGGACGGGGCCGTCATAGCGGATTAGCTCTTCTACTGCCGCTGGCATCAGATCGGGATGAGAGCGTAATAGCTGCATCTGGTCTGGATTGCGGAGTAGCGCGAGCGTTCCTTTAGAAATTAAGTTAATTGTCGTTTCGTGTCCTGCGGTGAGTAGATGAATGCAGGTAGCTAGTATTTCCTCGTCATTCAATTTATCGCCTTCATATCGCGCTTTAGCTAAAGCCGTAATTAAATCCTCGCGGGGCTGAACACGACGTTTGGCGATCGCATCTTTAAAGTATTCAATAAAAGCTTGAGTCGCTGCTTCTGCTTGTTGGTAAACTTCCACTGAAGGAGTCAATCGCGAAGCACTAGCGTGTTGCAATGCTAATGCCCACTCTCTAAACATCAACCGATCTTCGGGGTCTACTCCGAGTAAAGTAGCAATTACCATTACTGGTAATGGAAACGCAAAATCGTCAACCAAATCCATCTCCGATCGATCGCCAACTCTATCCAAAAGACTATCGGCAATTTCCACAATCGCCGGACGAATAGTTTCTAAAGTCTTAGGCGAAAAAGCTTTATTTACTAATAATCTCAACCGAGTATGGTTAGGCGGATCGCGAAATACCATCCAGTTACTCACCATCGAACTAAAGCCTTTATAAGCTTTGGGTACTGGTGAAGTTTCAATATCGGGGTGAACTTTTTGACCTTCACGGCCAAATCGCCGATCTTCAAGTACCTGGAGGACATCTTGATGACGGAACAGATACCAAGCCCCAGGTAGTTGCGGTTTGGCAGCCATGCCCCAATGCACGGGATCTGTCTCTCGATAGTGACGGTAAACTGGATAAGGATCGGCAATGATTTCCGGTGAAAATGGATTTAATCGCTCTAGTGTCGAAACAGTCATAGTTAGCTCCAGATTTAAGTTTTGGCATTGCTGAATCGGGGGACTGGGAGATTGAGAAGCAAAATCAGACTTTAGATCGGCAACGCCTAAGTTTTACGATCGATCTCAACACAAAGAATGCGCCAAGGGAGCTAGTTCAAGTGGATAAGGTAGGGCGGCAAGCATCTGATTCATCCGCACGCTTCCCTCGCGCTGAACTCTCGCTACGGCAGAGCGCGACTCCAAACGTTTCATATAATTCGTAAGGTTGGGTAAATGTTGATAGTCATAAACCAGCCGTAAATAAGTAAGCGTCGGTGCAGCAGTACAGTCTGCTAACGAAAACTGCTCCCCCACCAGCCAAGTCCGGTCTTGAAGTTTAGCTTCAAGAAAGTTACAAGCTGTTTCTAGCAACCTGCGCGCTTTGATTACCTTTTTTTTGCCTCGCAGCTCCAATTGACGCTGACTATCGGCAAACAGCACTTCTCGGGCACCGTTGACATAAATATCGATAATTCTCTCGATCGATCGAACCTCTAAAATTCGCTCTGGATCGAGCAAACAAGGCTGTTGAGGGAATTGGCGATCGAGATATTCAATCATGACGCAAGCTTCAAAAATTATTTCTCCGCTATCGGTTTCTAGGGTCGGAATTTTAGCAAAGGGATTAATTTTTTGGTACTGTTCCCGCGCTTTTGGATCGAAAAGATCTACCTTAACTGGCGTAAAAGGGATATCTTTTTCGTACAGAGCGATAAGGACTCGCTGACAATAAGATGAAGCTGGATCGTAGTAAAGTTTCATAATTGTCGATCGAATAAGGTTGGTTTACCCCCCCAACCCCCCCTTTATAAGGGGGGGCTTTCTTGTCTTGCTCCCCTTATAAAGGAGGAGCTTTTCCGGCTCCCTCCCCTTTATAAGGGCAGGGCTGGGGTGGGGTAACGGGACTACGCGGCAACTAAAATTTAAGTTTCAATCTTCAAAAATAGCCGCGAATCCGATCGACAGTACCATCAAGATCGTCTGGCAAATTATCGCCCCGCCAAGCCACATGTCCGTCTGGTCGCACCAAAACCAACGTCTTTTCATAAATTTTGGCAATCTCCCGATCGTCAATCTGATAAGTCCGCAGGGGGACATTTTTTGCTTGACAAGTATCGATTAAAGCTGTGATATCTCGATCGCCAAAATTAAGTAATACCAAGCCGTGACCGAAGAGATCTAACGTCGATTTATTTGGTTCTAACCAAGCATGTGGAGCGCGACTGCCTGGATAGCTAGTTTGAGTCCACTCATCCGGTTTTTGAACGGGTGGTTTTTCTGGTTCGGTGGCAATAGCGGGCGACTCATAATAAAAGCCAAAGTGAATCCCAGGCGCGTTAAATTCGCGATTGACATCACTGTTTTTCATTTTTTCTGTCACCTGTGCGCGTGCGCGCTCGCCTTCAGGTGAGTCCAGCATGATTTCAGGTGGTAAAGTACGTTTGAGGGTACGTTCCAGATTGAGATTAGCTTCTTCTACAGCAGCAACCGCCAGCGGATGACGTTCGGTTTGATAAGTCTCTAGCAATTGGGAACTAGCCCAGCCTCGCAACACAGCAGCTAGTTTCCAACCTAAATCTAAGGCATCCGAGACCCCAGTATTCATGCCGAAGCCGCCGGAAGGAGATAGCGTATGCGCGGAGTCGCCGACAAAAAAGATGTTTCCCGACTGGTAATCCGTGGCAACTCGATGGGTTAAATACCACTGAGAGGTAGACAGAATTTCAATTGGCGTATCGATACCTACGGCTTCTTTAACTGCTTTTTCGGAATCGCGCAGGGTGCCATCTTCGTGGGGAGTGGCGGTTAAGCGATATAGACCCACCCCGTCCATCGATCGCAGCGGATAGCGCAAATTATCTGGGGTCATCATAAAGAACACCAATGCTCGACGCGATCCCAAAATCTCCGGTAGTTCTGGTGCATGGAAGAGAATGTTTTGAAATATGCGGGTGGGATGGTGGGCGAGCGTATCGATGCCGCAGGTTTTACGAATGAGGCTACTCGCACCATCGCAAGCAACCGCGTATTTAGCCTCGACCGTCGCTGTATCGCCGCTCTCTAAAAATTTGATTTGACCGACAATTCCCTGCTGAGTCGATTCCAAACTTTCCAGACGACAGTTGAGGTTAATCGGCCCAGCCGGAGCAATACCCAGCTCTTTCATGAGTAAGGGCACGAGCCAGTGATGGGGACAGGGATGTTCTGATTCTGGGCTATGGGGTGGTAAGGTTCGCTCGGCGTGAGTACCAAACTTCAAGCGATGGATCTCGTGTTTGCCCAGAGCCGTAACCCAAGCAATATCTAGCGGATGGTCTGCTGGCCAACCCGCATCGCGAACCGATTGCGCTAAACCCCAACGGCGGAAAATTTCCATCGATCGCGGCCCGACAGTTCCAACTTTGGGGTGATCGATGACACCATCAGACTGTTCTACCAGTACATAATCAATGCCTTGGTATCGCATTTCTAAAGCCATTGCTAACCCCACGGGGCCGCCACCAACAATTAATACTTCTGTTTCGATCTTCTGATGATTCATAGCTGCTGAATAGGGGATAGTGGATAGGGAATAGGCTTCGGCTGAGATGGTGTTACCCCCCCAACCCCCCTTATAAAGGGGGGGCTTTTCCGGCTCCCGCCCCTTATAAAGGGGAGGTTTTCTTGCTCCCTCCCCTTTATAAGGGGAGGGCTGGGGTGGGGTAACACAGACTACGCAGCAACTCTAATAACTAATCGATCGCCATTTCCGTAAAAAAACCAACGTAAAAATCAAACAGTTCGGTAACTGTGCTGCTAATCGCCGGACATTTTTTAGCCTGCGCGCTCAATTTTTCAAACCGCCGCGCGATCGCCTGATAAGCGATCTCTGGCGTGGGAATATAAACAGGTTGGGTTGCCATATTAAAAGATGGCCCTGCTGTTCGACCTCGCTTCCCAGAAGGCATCGTCATCAGTAGTTCGCCGAGGGGACGAACCATGCCTGCCATAATATCGATGGCAGCATTCATGAGTTTCGAGCGTCGTAGGCTACCATTCGGCATCAACCCAAAGTGCTGTACCATTAGCTGCATCATGATGAAGTAGGACTCGTCGCAGATTTGCATCACGATCGCCGTTTCCGCCGCAGTTACCACGCTCGTAGTGCAGTCTTTTGAATGCAGCGTCGGGTTGCGTAGAGCTGGATAGGCTGGATTCCAGACTACGGGGTCGCTGTTGTTATCACTAGGAAATTGTTGTTGGGCTAGTGCTGCTGCCATCCGGCGAAATTGCTGATAGTGCGATCGATCGAATTTAGGCGAGTTGGCATCGCACCCTTCCCCTTGTTCGGTAATCAAGTCGATCGCAAACAGGGCACTATTCACATCTTCCACTTGCAACTGATAGTGTGGGTGATGCTTGTTAAAATCATCCCTTAAAAATAAGTGATGCTCACCTCCGGCTGGGCCTTTTTTAGTGAGAAATAAGTCGGGGATTTTTTCGATGGCTTGGCGAATTTGGCAGTACAGTTCGCTCAACGAACCATAACTATGTAATCGATCGGCGATCGGGTCTTCAACGTGGCGTTCGGCTAATTCCTCTGCTAAAAAGTCGGGCATTTCCAGCCGCATAAAACGTTGAATACTACTAGCATTTAAAGGTTCGAGGGCTAAGTCCACATCAATCGGACAATACCGATCGATCTCGCCAAAGTTGGGATTGGCTGGGTAGAAAGGTTCGCCCATCGCCATCAGAATGTTATTGACTAGCAGAAAGTGGATCATTTCCTCATGGGAAATCTCCAGCAGTACGCCCCGCATCCCATAATTACCCGTCTCTTGCCCATCGCCGCAGGCTAAGTTTAATTGTGCTGAAGTCCATAAACCCCGCTCAACATATGCTTGACCTGTAGCGTAGTTGGGGATGGAATAAGCTGCATAAATATATTGCAACATCACCGCGACTTCTAGTTCTGCGGCTTGGCGCAGGGCGACCACCAATTCTTCACGATCGGCGATCGTGCGTTGCGGCTGCTTGATTGCGGGAGTGGGATCGGGAACGTAGCCGACTTGCTGTTGGTTTTGTAAATATTTATATAAAAGCATTGCCTTTGGTTGAGATAGTTCCCTAGTTGGGGGCATGTAATAAGTCTTATTTTTATTTTGGGGGTCGCACATCTGCCACATCAAACGCGCATAAGTTTCTACCTTGCACTTGTCGGCGAGGCTAAAAACTTCGGCTTTCATGAACGAGAAGCACAACTCGTAATAAGCGAGAATTTCTTTATAAATCAGATCGAAATCAACATCTCGATCGGGAATATCTGCCAAATGCCAGTCATCGCCCATCACCCGCACCGCAAACGAGCCAGCCCCAGACCAAAAACCTAAAAGATCGTCGTTATCGTAGCTAAGTTCTGCTACATCGGGATGGTAGCGATCGACAGGTAATGCTTGCGGATCTGCCGATAACAGCACGCGGGTAGTTCCCGATCGACAACCACGGATTGTCAACCAGCCCAGCCCCTGTCGATCGGTTGCCAACACGCAGCTAGTGGCAAAATCTCCGGTTTCTGCTTGCTTGCCTGGTTTAAACTCCAGCATATTTAGCTGGCTACTGGAGGGATAGTGAAAATCTCGACCGATTTTCGCGGGATCGCGCTCGAACTCATGCCGGAGCTGAGGTAGTCCACGAGGATTGTAATACTGACTGAGATAAACAGACTCGACGGGTGCAGGTTGCCCGCGCACAAACGACCGCACCGCTACTTCTACCGCATAGTCCTCACCAAGCTTGCGGTTGGGAAATTCTAGAAACAGAGCAGCCTCATCGATCTGGAGATTAATTTCCTGTTCCTCCAGCAGGACTTGTCTTTGTCCGTCTGGCATGGTGCCGATTAGAGACAAACCTTCCTGTTCGATCGCAGTGCGGAGATCTGCCCACGCTGCGGCTAGGGGGAGATCGATAATCCCACTAGTAAGTCGATGCGCTTCCTGCTGATAAGCTTGTTGAGGAATCGTCGCTACTAATTGGTGACTTTTCATCGTCCGCAGTTCCAATTCTCCTAAATCGCGTTTGGGGCCGATCGCATGAGTAGGCCCTGGCCCAGACTGGGGCGCACGATCGATACAAGGTACTGCTGTAATCGCATTCAGACTGACACCGCGATCGGTAACTCGCACGGAGAGATTAGACAGTAGGGGTGCTGTGCTGTTGGCAGTCTCTCGATCGACATCACCAGCGGGAATTAGCAATCTACCAGCCGGATAAGTACTCGACTCTCCCTCGCACCACAACCCGATCGTGCCATGCAGATTCCAGAAAGTAGCCGAATCTGGCTGGAGCGGGGCAGACATATTGCTCAAGCTAAATTGCACTACCAACCCTAATACATCCGCTCGATCCATCGCCTGACGCAACAACTCGACTGTCGGCGAATCGGCAACTTCATCCCCCCAGAAAAAATCTGGTGCCGCTTTAGCAACGGTAAACTGATGGACACTCGATCGCTGAAATTCACGATTGAGACAGTGTTCGGGCAAGTGTTGAATATAGTCAAAATTCTGCCACCGAGCAGGTTGAAGACCTTCCACCGGAGCCGAGAACAAATTCGGTACTTCCTGAGAAGTCCCTTCTCTACCAAAGGTAAGTTGACCGATCATCACGGTTGTCGTCCAGTTAGAAGCCGGATCGACATCAAAAATCCGCGTCCGATTAAAAGTCGTTCCCAAATATTCATTATGGTGTCCCCACAGATCGACACTGCGTCCCACCACAACGTCATTTAGATCGATCTGTCCTGGTTCCCTTTGGGCACTGACAATTTTAGCTTCGATCGCAAAATGACCGTTGCCGCCAAAATCCCAACCTTTTGCCGTACTAAAAGCACCTGCTTCATCCCACTCCCCTCGATCGTTAAACCGAGATCCAGTGGATTGGAGGTATTCATGATACTCAGATGTGGGGCGAGCTAGATCGAAGGGTTGACCCTGCATGTAAGCAGTATTGGTACTCAAATCTACCAAACCGTTTTGATGTCCGGTCGGAGCATGAATGCGAGCAAACCCTTGAAAGTGCAGACGCGGAAAATTTAATATACTCATATCACCGATCTATTGTAGAAATGTCCTTAAAGATCGACTGATTGTGACCTCAAGAAATGAGAACTAAATAACTTGCAATTCCTCCTTTGGTAGGGGCAATTCATGAATTTCCCCTACCAAAGGTCGGAGCTTCGCTCTAAGTTTTGCAAGTATCGATCGCGCCTTGATGACGATCGATCGGTTGATGCGAGACAATCTGATGGATAGCTTCAAGTGACGACTCGATCGATCCCTGAAGCCATGCGGGAAATCTGGAACAGTGTTCGCCAGCAAAAAAGAGGCGATTTAGCGGTCTGGCAGCTTCTAAATATTTGAGAGCATGATTGAATTCATCAGATAAATCGCCACCCCAAGGAATAGTACAGCCCCCATTACTCCACTGATAATTACCCCAAGCCACGGTTGCAGCATCAACGATGACACCCGGAGTATTAATCACCGGGTGAATCTGACTGACATGATCCCGAACGTAAAAACAGCGTTGTGGATCTGACATGATGTCTAAGTGTTCCGTGTCCTTACCAATAGTGTAGCTAGCTAGTAGTACGCTGCCGCGATCGGGGTTAGACTCGATCGATGGATAATAAATCTGATGGATACCTTCACCGCCTAGCGATGCACCACCGCCGATCCCTTCTTGCTCCCAAAATGGTTCGGCGCAGTGCAAGATCGTCTTAGTTGCCGGACAGTAGACAGTATCCTGAATCGATGCTAATTTCTGCTCGTCAAAGCCAGTTAGCTCAAGTTTTTTGAGAATGGAAAAGGGAATAGTACACAGTACATAGTCACAATCGTGAGTTTGTAATTCCCCGTTTTCTAACCAAGAAACTTCGACCGAATCTGCCTGGGCGTTTATGGCTACTACTTCTCGATCGCATTTAATGGTAGCTTTAATTGCTGTTGCTAATCGATCGATCAATCGATCCATACCCCCTTCTAATTGCAATAAATCGTCGCTAGTCTCGACCAAGATATCGCCGAGAAATATACTGAGGGCTTTGCTACAATGAGCGCGAAAACTGGGATTATCTTTAATAAACTTGTGAAAGTTTACAGTATCCCCTTCCTCGCTGAAATATGGTTCGAGATCCAATCGGTCTAGCTCCGCCATTAAATGCGATTCTAAATCTCGATCGAAACTTTCCCGCAAATCGCTAGGTGCGATCGCATCAATAATAGTTTTCAGCCAAGCCGCAAAGTGACGAGTTTTTTCACTATACTGTGTTGCTAAAAAGATCCCTTGATAGTATTGCTCGAAGCTTTTAGAGGCATCTTTAATTCGGAAAATCTTGCCCTGGATATTCATTAGAGCGTTGTGCTCCTCGAATACTGTAATAAATTTGCACAGCTTATCTGCCAATCCCAGCTCGTGGACATAATGCAGCGTATGTTGGTGATCCTTGTGAATCCGCATCGCACCGAGTTCGCCATAGGGCGCATCAGTTCCAGACCCAAATCGGTATGTCCAAACCCGACCGCCAATGCGGGAACTACCTTCGAGCAATTCGACCTGATGACCCAATTTTTCGAGTTCGTAAGCTGCTACTAAACCTGCAATTCCAGCCCCCAGAATAGTTATTTTTTTGGGTTGCTGATTTGCGATTCGACAATCATCCAGCATCTTGTTGGTATTCATAGTAATTTAAAATTGAATACTATCGATCGCCATTTGCACATCCTTATCCCCGCGTCCCGAACAGTTAATTACAATTTTGGGACTTCCTTCTAATTGAGGGCAAAGAATTTCTAAATAGGCGATCGCATGAGACGTTTCTAAAGCAGGAATAATGCCTTCTAACTGAGAAAGTTGTTGAAATGCAGCTAGAGCTTCCCCATCGGTCACGCTGTAATATTCAGCCCGTCCTAGATCCTTTAAATAACTGTGTTCGGGGCCGACACCTGGATAATCTAGCCCAGCACTAATTGAATGAGCTTCAATAATTTGCCCTTCATCATCTTGCAGCACGTAACTCATCGCGCCATGCAATACGCCTATTTTTCCAAAAGTAAGCGTCGCCGCATGTTGGTCTGTATCTAGTCCTTTACCAGCGGCTTCAACGCCAATTAAGCGCACATTTGGTTCAGTCAAGAATTCGTGGAATAATCCCACGGCGTTCGAGCCACCACCGACACAAGCCAGTAGAATATCTGGTAATCCGCCCCATTTTTCTAGACACTGTGCGCGAGTTTCTTTGCCGATAATTGCTTGAAAATTCCGAACAATCGTCGGATAGGGATGAGGGCCTGCCGCAGAGCCTAAAATATAGTAGGTTGTCTCTACATTTGTCACCCAATCGCGAATCGCTTCCGAAGTGGCATCTTTGAGGGTACCAGTTCCCGACGATACTGGGCGCACTTCAGCCCCCATTAATTTCATCCGAAAGACGTTCAAGGATTGACGTTGAATATCCTGAACTCCCATGTAAATGATGCACTCCAAGCCAAATAAAGCGCAAACTGTAGCTGTTGCTACTCCATGCTGTCCGGCTCCGGTTTCAGCAATAATTCTCCGTTTGCCCATCCGTTTGGCGAGGAGGGCTTGACCGAGGGCATTGTTAATTTTGTGGGCACCCGTATGGTTTAAGTCTTCTCGTTTTAGATAAATTTGGGGGCCACTGCCATCTGGTTTGGCATAATGCGCGGTTAAGCGTTCGGCCAAATATAGGGGCGTGGCACGACCGACATAATCCTTGAGTAAATGGTTTAACTCAGCCTGAAAGCTTGGCTCGTTCAGATATTTTTGGTGAACCCGATCTAAATCCTGCAAGGCAGGCATGAGGGTTTCCGGGACATATTGACCGCCAAATCGTCCAAACCGACCGAGATGATCGGGTTGCTGGACTTCGATAAACATTGGAGCAGGAGCTTTGCTAATCATGATGTAAAGAGTAAGTTATTGTAAATGAGTAGTAAACGATCGAAATTTAATCAGCAAGGGCTGCTTGAAACGCACAACACAAATCTTCGAGTGCTATTAATCCTTGCTCTGGCGTTCCACTGGCTAAAGCATTGACACAGGCACTGCCGACAATGATGGCATTAGCTCCCCATTCCTTCATTTGCGCTACTTGTTCGGGGTTGGAAATTCCAAACCCAATCCCGATCGGTTTATCAGTGACTTGGCGAATTTGTTGCAGTAATGGATAAACCTGTTGAGACACTTGAGCGCGCATCCCTGTTACGCCGATCGCGCTGACAAGATAGATAAAGCCACTCGAAGCAGTAGCGATCGCTTTAATTCGTTCGGGTGGACTAGTGGGAGCAACCAGTAATGTCACTTCGATCCCAACTTTTGCCGCCGCTTCGATTAGTAAGTGGGATTCTTCTAAGGGTAGATCGGGCACGATTAAGCCCCGAACTCCGGCTGCGGCAATTTGGTCTAAAAAACACTCAATCCCCCGATATAAAATGGGATTGTAATAAGTAAACAAAATCAACGGCGCATTCAATTGGGGAGTCACGTCGGCGACCATCGCTAAAATGGCATCAAACTTAATTCCTCGTTGTAAGGCGCGTGTTGCCGCAGCTTGAATGACTGGCCCATCCGCCAATGGATCGGAGTAAGGAACCCCTAATTCGATCACACTCGCTCCACATCGATCTAAAACCTTTAGGGCGCGCGCCGTAGTCTCTAGATCCGGATCTCCTGCCATAATAAATGGAATTAATCCACAGGAATTGACGGAATTTTTCGTTGTTTTTAACAATTCAAAACGATTAGAAACTGAGGCAGTCATAATTATTTAGTCCGATAGAAGATTAGTGATTACTCGATCGAGATTAGAGTTTGATCGAGTAATAGAAAATTGGTTTACCCCCCCAACCCCCCGAATATGCGCTACCGCGTACCGACAAGTCGGCTAGGCTTCGGCTGAGATTGTTTTACCCCCCCCAAACCCCCTTATAAAGGGGGAGGCTCATTTTGCTCCCTCCCCTTCATAAGGGGAGGGCTGGGGTGGGGTAAAGGGACTACGCACAACTTGGATTATTTAACGATCGCCAGTCATTAAACAGTGAACCGCTCGTTCGATATCTGGTTGTTTTATCAAAGCTTCTCCCACCAAAACCGCATCTACACCCCACGAAACTACTCGATCTAAGTGCTCTCGATCTTGCAGTCCCGACTCACTAATCGTTGTAATCCCTCTGGATTGTAAGATATCGCTGCGGCAAGCTAATAAAGTTTGAGTTGTGGTTAAATCGACAGTAAAAGTTGTTAGATCGCGGTTGTTAATACCAACTAAACGTAAAGAGGGTAATGACAACATGAGATCGAGTTCAGCTAAATTATGCACCTCGACTAAAGCTTCCATCCCTAACTCTTGAATTAAACAAAGAAGTTCGCCTAATTTTTCCACACTCAGCATCGATGCAATTAATAAAACGGCATCGGCACCTGCCAACCGCGCGAGATAAATTTGAATGGGATCGATGATGAACTCTTTACATAACAGCGGTAAATCGACCGCTTGCCGAATCCGATGTAAATTTTCAAAACTTCCTTGGAAAAAACGTGTATCTGTGAGAACAGATAGACAATTTGCGCCAGCACGTTGGTAAGCTTGAGCGATCGCCACTGGATCGAAATCTGCCCGAATAATGCCTTTACTGGGCGATGCTTTTTTAACTTCAGCAATTAAACTAGGCTGTTGGTTATTTTGCTGTAAAGCTTGCTGGAAATTGTGACAAGAACTGGCTTGTTTAACTCGATCTTGGAGATCCATGAGATCGTAATGCTGTTGCAATTGCACTACTTCTTCTTGCTTATAGTTGAAGATCTCTTCAAGAAAATTATGCGATCGAACAGATTTTAGCATCATTTTTGATTTTATCAGCTTCTGGATAATTCTGGGATATATTTAGAACTTGTTAAAGTTTGAGCTTGCTTAAATACAACTGGATTGGTATAAGCATCGATAACATTTTTAATAATGCCCAGACCAACATCTCCCGTCAGTGTCATAATCGATTCAGGATGAAATTGAACTCCCACAATCGGTAAAGTTTGATGTTCGATCGCCATAATCGTGCCATCTTCAGCAACTGCCGTTACTTGCAGTTGTGAGGGCAAATAATCGGGAATCGCATACAAAGAATGGTAACGACCCGCATCAAAAGCAGTCGGTAAGCCTTGGAATAAAATTGACTCTGGAGCAGTAACATGAATTCGAGAGGCTTTACCATGCTGAGGATAGTCAAGAATTCCTAATTCGCCGCCGTAAGCTTCTACAATGCTCTGTAATCCCAAGCAAACACCGAAAATCGGAATTTGTCGTTTAACACAAGCTTGAATCGTTGCCGTAATCCCAAAACTGCTTGGGTTACCCGGCCCAGGCGACAATACCACTAAATCTGGCTGTAATTGGTCGAAAACTTGCTCGCTAAAACCATGCCGCAAGGTCGTTACCGCGACACCGCACTGACGAATATAATTAGCTAGTGTGTGAACGAAAGAATCTTCATAATCAATTAATAGCACTCGCCGATGAGCGTGGGTAATGGCTGGATGACTTTCAACCACACTGTGCAAATCTTTTATGGCTGGATGAGTTTCAACCACCGTAGGCATATTTTTTTGAGCGGATGAAACTTTAGCAGATTTGAGCGTTTGGAATGCCGCTGCCCCTTTTAATAAGGTTTCCTCTTCTTCTGCTGCGGGAATAGAATCATAGAGAAGTGTTGCGCCGACGCGAACTTGAGCAATCGAATCTTTTAACTCAACAGTTCTCAAGATTAAACCTGTATTCAAATCCCCTTTAAAGGTCAAATAACCTACAGCTCCGCCATACCACTGTCGAGCAGTGCGTTCGTGCTGTTCGAGAAACTCCATCGCTGCTTTTTTGGGTGCGCCAGTGACGGTAACTGCCCATAAATGGGATAAAAAGGCATCAATGGCATCAAATTCAGGGCGTAATATTCCTTCAACGTGATCGACTGTGTGAATTAAATGACTGTATAATTCTATCTGCCGACGACTGAGCACTTTCACGGAACCAGGCTCACAAATCCGCGATTTATCATTCCGATCGACATCAGTACACATGGTTAACTCAGATTCATCTTTGCAAGAATTGAGTAACTCTAAAATATTTGCCGCATCTTCGATCGAGTTGCTGCCGCGACGAATCGTACCACTAATCGGACAGGTTTCAACTCGGCGATCTTCTACTCGGACGAACATTTCTGGAGAAGCACCGACTATATATTCTCCCCCTAAATTGAAGATAAAACTGAAGGGACTGGGATTTATTTGTTGTAAAGTCTCAAACAGAGTAACGGGAGGAATATCGCAACTTTCATAAAAGCTTTGACTAGTAACTACCTCAAATAAATCTCCGCGCCTAAAATAATCTAAAGCTGTTTCTACTTTAGCTGCATATTCTCCTGGGGCATGGTCGGCTGTTTGGGTTAAGGCTAACTGTTGACCTCGATAATCGATAAACTCCCCTGTTCGTGGCAGATCTCGATTGGTATGTCCATCGATTTCAAAATCATACTGTAACTGAAAAGCCTGTTGTCGCTGATAATCGACGATCGTTAATTCATCGGGAAGATATAATACTAAATCCCGTGCATCGCTCGATCGAGGCAGCTTTTTAGTCATTTTCTCAAATTGAAAGACTAAATCGTAACCAAATGCACCATACAACCCTAGATACTCATCTTCAGTACTATTAAACGCAAACATCACTTCCCGAATCAAGCTAAAAACAGAAGGTTGTTTGCTGCGTTCTTCTTCGGTGAAGACTTGAGTGGTAGGACGGACAAATCCAGTAATTATCTCGGCATCTCGGTCTCTAATCTCTAACGCAGGGCATTTTGCAAGCCGCTCGCTCAAATAAGAAATAAGGATCGATCCTCGCTGATTGAGAGCTTTGATGTTAAATGTATCCTCACGAGTGCTAATTTCTAGCGGGGGATTTACAAACCCAATTGCCCATTTTTTGTAGCGTCCAGGATATTCATAATTACTAGTCAATAGCCCGCCTCGTTGACTGTCGATCCGAGATAACACTTCCTTTGTGGCAAAATCTATTGAAATTTCTTTACTGGAGCGAGAAACGCCGATTTTGCCTTGAGTTGTGTAACAATTTGGATTAAACACGGTAGTGATTTCCTTAAAAAAATAATTTCGTTAGCTCTCAAACTTTTAGATGTTTCCCATCTTTTTTTTTAATCAACGGGATTGAAGCTTGAGTTAGATCGTCAACTGCTAAACGATCTAAAATCATTGCTGAGACTTGACTGGGGATGAGTAACTTTGCTAATATAGAGTGCTTGGTAGATCGCTACTTCCGCCCCTGCTATCTAGGTAATTACTTTGGAACAATGTATAGCTAAAAACTAGTGTGTATCTAAATTATTTATCGTTGTCTTGCATTAGACTACAATTGATACATGAACTAAGCATATAAAAAAATCTAGTCTCTGTTTTGTAAATTTCCCCAAAAAAGTAGCAAATTATTGCGAAAATACATAAATTCTCAATTTTGCTAACTATTTTGTATCAGATCGATACATTCTTGGGGTTCTATTTGTATGCTTACGAAAAACATTGGTAAAGTGGCTCTGACTCTCAAACCCAACTTGTTCTGAGACTTCAGCAATAGATAATCCTTGCTTGCGCAGTAATTGTTTTGCTCGTTCGATCCGGTGGTAAATCACATATTGATATGCCGTCATTCCCGTAGACTGCTTAAACAAACTAGTAAAGTAGAAAGGACTCATTCCCACTACATTAGAAATATCTTTGAGCGATAAATTTTCTGTTAGATGCTCGTTAATGTACGCGATCGCTTGCTGTAACTTAGTCTTGGACAAACCATTAGGATCTCGGAGCGACTGATTTTTGACAGCATATTGGCGAATCAGGTGAATTGATAGGGCGGCGATCAGATGCTCGACATAAGGACGACAGCACAATTCACCCAATTTAAGTTCTGAAATTAACTCTAGGCAAAATTGGTAAACTAGCGGATCGGGCGTGGCAAAGCAGGGCAAGATTTCGAGCGACTCCATCCCGATCGATTCATAGGCAATTTGAGTCATAACTTTTGGATCTAAACACAATAAGAAAAATTCCCATTCTCGATCCCAGCTATGCTTATTTTGGGTATTGGCTGGAAAGATCGTAATATCTCCTTTGTTAAATTGTTGATGCAGCTTATGATTACCTGACCAACGCCCGATCGGGATTTGGTGGCTGTTATTAACAATAATTGAATGGTAAGTACTAGAGAAGTAAGGAGTTTCCCAAGTAGACTGACGGTGATATTCAAGATAAGTCCCCGCCCAGTCTAGTTTTTGACTTGAAAATAAAGGTTCTTTGGGTAATAACTGTGAAAGATCGGAATCTTGACTACCGAAAATGAGGCTAGGTTGTTCGATTTTTGATAGCATCTATACTTTTAAGTTTGAGAGATTGGTAATAAAAGGGTTTATGCAAATAACTTCAAGTTAGAGTCAAAGTTCCCCAGGATGAGGAGTATCTAAGTAGCAGATCGATGCTAAATCAGTACTTTTTTTACATCCTTCCCATATTTCTAAACATTCTCTAATCAAGAGTTGAGGCAAAATGACCCCTTTGTCGATTTGATTAAACGCAAGGTTTCTTCATTGGCATCGCCAACGAAGGTAATCGATCGCATTTTTAGATCGATTCTTGAAAGTTAAGCTACACATTTTGAATTTCGATCCTTGGTTTTAACCAGAAATTGGACAAAATTCATGTCTGATGTGTGTAAGCTTTGCAGAAAATGTATTACTTCTCAGATCTATACTCTAAACACATAACATAATACAGATTAGATGTTACTTGTAAATTGTAACATGAAGTAACAAAAAAGACAGATTGTTGAGGATGGTAATACTACGTCATAGGATAAGAGAGGAAGAGGGCGTTAAGCTTGCAGGGTATTAGTAGCAACGATTTAGCACCCTCTCCTATAAATAGTTTAGGCGCATTATTCTTGGATATTGATGATTTCTGTCAAAACTTTGAATTACGCTGGCACTCACATTTTATCGATCGATTCCCAATCATCTCATCTGAAATTCAGGACTCTTTGGAAGAGTAGTGCAAACCTACCGCACTGCTGAATCGAGATCGGATTCATTCACGATCGCATCCCCGGACTGAGAAACTTCACCAGTTGCTCGATCGCTGATTGAATCGTTTCAGGATCTGTATTTTGGATCAGTGCCCAAGGTTGCCCAGCTTCAGATTGGACTCGAATTAATGCGGCAATTACCAGATCGAACTTCCAGGAAAGCTGCGATCGGGATCGATCGGGAAGTGCCTGTTGTAACACATCCAAAAATGCCTCGATCGATGCCGAAAATTCCCCCGCCACAATACTCTTGAGCGGTTCGGGTTCCGTCCAACAACGCCCCATAAATTGAGTGTGGACGAGCAAGAACTCTTTATCTTGAGCCAAAAACTCTAGACAGGGTTTGAATAATGCGGTCAAGATCGCGTCTATTGATGGCACTCGACCCCCTGCCTGAAGTTGCTTTAGCAGTGCCAATTCTTGCTCGACGATCGGACGAGCAAACCGCTTAACCACTGCTCGAAACAGCTCTTCCTTTGACCCGAAGTGATAGTGAACCGCCGCCAAGTTAACATCTGCCTCACCGATCACATTTCGTAACGTAGTACCAGCAAAGCCTCGTTCGGCAAAGAGTCGCTCCGCAACATTAATGATTTGTTCTTTAGTATCGATTGTTGTAGCACCCACAATTTTCTGCATTGGTTCGAGTTGTGTCAATTGTAATTAAGAACTTGTCCATCCCCACCTGAATCCAGCTTTAGTACCGCCTGCTTTGTGCTTACAGTCTCTTCTAGGCAATCCCGATCTCGGACTGACGTTGAGGGCGATTTCAGATTTGCACGTTGCAATTTACTAAAAAGTCTGCTTTAATTATATCAAACGAACGTTTGAATTAATCCTGTCTGGTTGAAAACTTAGCTCGATCGGTCAATTGCGATATTTTGTAAGATTTTCAAGGGTTCAAAAAGCCGTTTAACAGTCTATTGCTCTGCCTTGATATTAAAACACACGTTTAGTTGATATCGATCCCCTTGCTCAAATCAGAAAGTTCAGTATGATGCAGAGTCAGAAAGTCGAAATCATTGGCAAGCAGCTCCCATTTAAGCCTTTAGTTGTCGGTGCAGTGCTGCTTTTGGGTGGAGAGGCCGATCCATGGCGGTTGCACATTCGGGCCACCCAACCCACCACACCTTTAACAACTAACAAAATGCAGATTGCCCAGGCTAGTTCTGCTCGGCATGTTGCTGGACTGACAAATTTACAGGTAACAGGAGGGATCGATGACATTAATATTACCTGAATCGCGACAAGATGCGCCTACTGTTCGCCCTTCACAAGACGTGCCCACTATTGGCTTTTCGCAGAATAGTATTTGGCAGACAATTGTCGATCGAACTCCGTTAGGCTGGCTGCAACTCAAGAAAAGTAAATCGCGGCTGATTGTAGCAGTAGCTGGCATTGCCTTTGCCGATCTGTTAATGTTTGCTCAACTCGGCATTCAAGCAGCATTGTTTGATAGCAATACCATGCTCAATCGCAGTATGGATGCAGACATCATCATTGGCAGTGCTCAGTATCGGGACTTAAATCTGGCGAATACACTCCCCCGCCGTCGTCTCTATCAAATTAAAGCTATCCCTGGCGTGCAATCTGCCGAACCGCTGTATGTATCGACGGTTGTTTGGAAAAATCCTCAGACTCGGCGCAAAACTCAACTCACACTGGTGGGGCAAAGTCTCGATCGACCTGCGTTCACATTCAATGAAATCAATCAGAATCTCGATAAGCTCAAGCAGCCTGATACTGTTTTGTTCGATCGATTGAGCCGAGGCGCATACGCAGATGTCGTTGCCAAAGTTACCGCCGGACAATCTGTTAAAACGGAAGTTCAACGTCGCACGATCGAAGTCATCGGACTGTTTTCACTCGGTGCTTCATTTACAACGGAAGGAACACTCATAACTAGTCCAGAAACTTTTCTGCGCTTTTTTCCCGATCGCAGCGCAGGACAAATCACCTTGGGATTAATCAAAGTTAAGCCTGGTGTCGATCCCGATCGAGTCCTTGCCCAAATCAAAGCCATCTTACCGCCCGATACGACCGCCTCCACAAAACAGCAGTATGTAAGTGACGAGGAAGCATACTGGCAGCAAACCACCCCACTTGGTATCGTTTTCACCTTCGGTACAGTGATGTCATTTGTCGTAGGGATGGTAATCGTTTTTCAGATTCTCTCTACTGACGTGAACGAGCACATGAGCGAATATGCCACATTTAAGGCGATGGGATATCGCGATCGCTATCTGCTGACGATCGTGCTGGAACAATCGCTGATTCTGGCATCGCTGGGATTTGTCCCTGGTTTAGCACTTGCATTAGGGCAATACACGCTAATTCGGAACATTGGTGCTTTGCCGATTGCCATGACTGTGGAGCGGCTAATTCTGGTTTTTTCGCTTACAGTGGTAATGTGTGTAGTCTCAGGTGCGGTAACAACTCATAAGCTGCAATCTGCCGATCCAGCCGATAACTTTTAGGAGTTAAGATGAATCCAGTTTCAATAATTGCCTGGGATTATATAGTTGTTCAGCCTCCAGTTATGCCATCTCCAGCGATTAAAGTGGAGCACTTAGACCACTTTTTTGGCGAAGGCGAACTGAAAAAACAGGTGCTCTTTAACATCAATCTTACGATTAATGCTGGAGAAATCATCATCTTGACTGGCCCCTCTGGTTCGGGTAAAACAACGTTATTATCGCTGATGGGTGGCTTGAGATCGCCTCAATCCGGCAGTCTGCGGATGTTGAAGACAGAACTCGTCGGTGCGGCAAAAGCGGTTTCAGTAGAGGCACGTCGCTCCTGTGGCTATATCTTTCAGGCACACAATCTCCATACCAGCCTGACTGCTCAAGAGAACGTGATGATGGGGCTAGAAGTCCACGGCACTTATTCGCGTTCGGAGCGGCGCGATTTAGCTGTACACATGCTAGAAGTAGTGGGTTTAGGAGAACGGACTCAATACTATGCAGCAAGTCTTTCTGGCGGTCAAAAACAGCGCGTGGCGATCGCGCGTGCCCTAGTCAGCCGTCCTCAAATCGTGTTAGCCGATGAACCCACTGCCGCCCTAGACAAGAAATCGGGGCGCGACGTGGTGGAACTGATGCAAAAACTGGCAAAAGTACAGGGCTGCACCATCTTGATGGTGACACACGATAACCGCATCTTAGATGTTGCCGATCGCATTATCTACATGGAGGATGGGCATTTAAGCGACTAGATTGAGTCGATGGCAATTGCCCACTCCCCGCATCCAGATTAAGTTGACAGCCTAAAATAATCGATTACCTCCGGTAGGCTCCGCCAACGACAGGTTAGCAAAGTAAATAATATCCAGAGGAAAATAATATGTTGCAAAAATTAGAAAGACTGCCCAAACTGAATGCTGGCAAACGAAGACCTTTAATTTTGGGAACTATTGCCCTGATTGCCATCAGTGGCGGCGGGATTTATCTCCAGCAACAGCAAGCAGCACAGCAAGCAGCGAAAGCGCAATCGATCGCCGACGCAGCTAAATCGGTACCAATAACCGTGACAGCCTTGGGAAAACTCGCACCCAAAGGGGAAGTCATCAAGCTGTCTGCACCTACATCAAACGAAGGTGTCAAAATTGACAAGTTGTTAGTAGAAGAAGGAGCGACAGTTAAAGCAGGACAGTTAATCGCAATTTTGGATAATCAAGGACGCTTGCAAGCGGCAGTAAATGAAGCTAAAGCCAAAGTCAACGTTGCCCAGGCAAGTCTGGTAAAAGTCAAAGCTGGAGCCAAGCAGGGCGAAATTAATGCTCAGAAGGCTACTATCGCTAAATTGCAAGCAGAGCAAGAGACGGGAATAGAAGCCCAGAAAGCGACACTGGCAAAAGTAGTAGCCGAAACAGCAACTCAAGCCGAGGCTCAGAAAGCGACACTGGCAAAAGTAGTAGCCGAAACAGCAACTCAAGCCCAAGCCCAAACAGGAGCCATTGCCGAAGCCCAAGCCGGACTTGTCAACGCTCAAGCTGAGGATAACCGTTATGCCACGCTCTATCAACAGGGTGCGGTTTCTGCTTCTAACGGCGATAGTAAGCGGTTGACTTTACAAATCGCACAGCAGAAAGTCAATCAGGCTCAAGCAAATTTAAAACGCATTGAATCTACTGGGAAGCAACAACTAGCTGAAGCTCAAGCCAATTTACGCCGGATTCAAACATCGGGACGACAACAAATCGTTGAAGCACAAGCTAATTTGCGAAAGATCGAGACATCGACACAGCAACAGGTCAAAGAAAGTCAATTTACCCTCAATAAAATTGCGGAAGTACGTCCGGTAGATGTAATGTCCGCCGAAGCAGATGTCAACAGTGCGATCGCATCTCTAAAACGAGCCGAAGAAAATCTCACTCAAGCTTATATTAAGTCACCTCAAGATGCTCAAATCTTGGAAATTCTTGCTCGTCCAGGGGAAGTAGTTGGCACTAATGGGATTGCCGATCTTGGTAAAACTAGCCAAATGTATGGCGTGATGGAAATCTACCAAAATGATATTAATAAAGTTCGCGTCGGACAGAAAGTAAAAATCACCAGTAATTCTCTACCTGCTGAATTGCAAGGCACGATCGAGCGAGTTGGCATCCAAGTCAAGCGTCAAAATACGATTAATACCGATCCAAGTAGTAATATTGACGATCGAGTTGTGCAAGTTCATGCAGTCTTAGATCCAGAATCTAGTCAAATGGCTGCTAAATTTACTAACTTACAAATTCAAGCAACGATAGACCTCAAATAAATCGCAACTAGTGAGCGACATCTGAAATTCAATCGCAAATTTCTGTAGCTCAATTGGCGATGCTAACTTCGATCCAGATAATCGGCATGTTAAATAAAATCACAGATAATTCGATCTTTTAGAATCCAATTGTCTGTGATTTTAGAGAATGTTTGAAAAATTAGGGACAGGTATGAAATTATGCTAAACAACGAACCACGATCCAGATCGTCAAAATATGTAGCAGTAGCCACACCTTGAATTTGCTAGCACAAGATTCGAGAGGATTTGGGCGTGTGATGGCTCAACATTAGAGGCATTATTCAAGAAATTGAATAGCCTAGAAGATGTACCAATTGTAACGTCTCAATAACTGCTGGTAAATGACGATCGATGAAAGTAGGCGTTTACCCAAGTAGAGAGTAAACGCCTATTTTTGCATTGGTAAAATACTAGGCGTTGCTGAATTAAGGTATCGCTGTCTTGACGCTCTCAACCTGGAGGGAACCTCCGTGATGCGAGCGTCGCTGCTTGGTGCGCTTTTCTGGACGGGTTTCCCGTCCAGAAAAGCGCATCCGCTTCATGAATTGCCCCTACCCATGTTTTTAGACATCGAAAAGACCGCTTATCATACTTATATTCAGCACCGCCAAATACTAGACGAACTGAATATTAGCTTGAGTATTTAGCAAAGTTGCGAGTAAATCGCCGCCAGCAAAAACTTGGGTATCAAATCCAGACAACTGGGTGGTAATAGAGTCGGCTTTCTTCACAGTGGTACCAAAACTAATCGAATCGTTATCTTTAAAATTCCACACTGTTGCCGAACCCTCGCCTTTGTCTAAGATCAGTAGATTGGTTCCACTGCCGATGTGGACAATATCATTGCCAGTTCCCGGACTGATGATATCATCGCCCTGACCTGCATAGATGGTGTTGTGACCGTTGCCAAAATTGAAAAGATTTGCTCCCTCACTACCATAAGCAGTATTGTTGCCATCTCCTGCTCCAAAAACGCTGTCGGCCTTGCCGCCAACCATAGTGTTGTTACCTTTACCTGCTTGAAAAAAGTCTGATTTTTCGGTGCCAAAAAGGACATTCAGGGCAACCGCACGTCGTTCGCCTACGGCTATGGCGGAGACCTCCAGACGACGCTGCCAGCAGGCGACTATGTGATCGTCGCCTCGCCGGCCGATGGCGCCGACAAGGAGAAAGCGATCTCCGTCGTCGCAGGAGAACGGCTGGAAGTCTCTGTCGAGTAGGGGCCGCTTCGCCAAGCCTTAATCAGATTTGCCGTATCCTTGCCCTTCGCATGAG